>Ga0208825_1000131_pt1 | contig 73184 bp, 58 predicted proteins | sample AD_UKC113_MetaG_FD_184450 | JGI IMG/M metagenome (GOLD analysis project Ga0208825, IMG submission 184450) | Active sludge microbial communities of municipal wastewater-treating anaerobic digesters from Hong Kong - AD_UKC113_MetaG (SPAdes)... | ecosystem: Engineered > Bioreactor > Anaerobic >...
GCATAAATATAAACGGGTTTGTCTTTCGGCAAATGCTTCAGAGGTTCGGAAAGCAGGTTATAGGGAGAAAATTCCTTTCTTGCTTCCGAAATAGTTTGCCAAAGAGCATTTTTGAGGTTCATGTCTGCTATTGATTTTCCTTCTTACGGGCAAGGGTAACTGCAATATAGCTTGCCACATCAGTAGCGTAAGTTCCGCTGCCGAAACCAGCATCGTAACCCAATTCAATTGCCAGTTCATGAGTAATTCTCGGTCCGCCGCAAATGAACAGCATTTTATTTCTTAACCCCTCGGCTTCGGCTAATTCTATCAATTTAGTTAAGTTTTTGATGTGGATATTTTTTTGGGTTACGACTTGGGAAACGAGAACGGCATCCGCATTTTCTTCTTTTGCGCGCCTCAGCAGTTCTTCACACGGAACTTGGGCACCCAGATTGATGGCATTGAAGTATTTATACCGCTCCAAACCGTAACGATGATTGTAACCTTTCATATTCATAATGGCATCTATGCCGACTGTATGCGCATCGCTTTCAATGCAAGCTCCGATTACAGTTAATTTTCTGCCGATGTTTGCTTTGATAAATTCATCGGTTTCTTCCAAACTCATAACTTCCGTATCAACAGTTTTGACGGTAATTTTACTCAAATCCACGCTTGCAGTTGTAACGGCATAAGCGATAAAATGCGTGAAGCCTTCCTGTAAATCTCTTACACCGCAAATGTATATATCATCAAAGCCCATCTTCTTCAGCAATAATTTGGCTGCTTCTTTACCTTTTTCGTCCGGAGAGACGGGCAAAGTGAAAGAAAGCTGCATTTTTCCGTCATTCCATGTATCGCCGTAAGGCTTAACGATGTTATCTTTTTCTTTACGCATCTTAATTCACCGCCAATGCCGTTTTTAGTTTATCCAAAAAAGGATTCAGGTAATCAGCTTCTCGAGAGAAAACGCCGTCCAAACCCTTGCCTGAGTTTTCGGAACGTTTAATATCGGCAAATTCACCTTTTGCCAAAGCGGAAAATAAACCTTCCTGAGCCACTCTTTCCAAAAAGAGAGTCGCTTCTTTCAGCACCTGATTGGCTCTTTGGTTGATAAAACCGTCGGGAGACAGAGAAAGCTCTTGACCGAGGTCTTTGATGTTGTTAAATATATATTGCGCATTCTCAATCGCCAGAGACCTGTCTGCCAAATGCGGAGTGTGAATAGCTTCAGTCATCATTCCCAAAAGTTGCACTCCCTGACCGGTAAGCTGACCGGCGAAATTGAACATTCCGTCCATTAAATGTGTCTTGAAAATATTGCCGGAAGAGAATTTGGTCGGGGGCATATACTTTACCGGCGCATGCGGGAAAAGTTCTTTGGTGAGCAAAGCGTGCGCCAATTCGTATAAGAAGCCGTTTTCCAAGTCGGGATCAATTTCAAAAGCATGCCCCAAGCCCATTTTTTCAGGTCGCACACCGCTTAAAAGAGCAAACTGCTCGTTTATCAATTGAGAAGCAGTAACGGTATACGCTTTTTCCACCGCGTCAGATGTGGTCAGATAATTATCTTCTCCGGTTTGAATTTCAATTTCCGCAAAGGCGTTAATCATGCGCGAAAAATATTGGTCCAGCAAAGTGCGTTTGGGATTGATATCGCGGAACAAAATTCCGTACATGGCATCATTAAGCATTAAATCAAGTCTTTCCATTGCACCCATAGCGGCAATTTCAGGCATGCAAAGTCCGGAAGCGTAATTGGTCAAACTGATATAGCGCCCAATCTCATTGCTGACCTCATCCAAAGCCTTGCGCATAATCCTGAAATTTTCCTGAGTGGCAAAAGTTCCGCCAAAACCGACGGTTGTTGCTCCTTCGGGAACATAATCCAAAAGGGATTGGGCAGTGGAACGAATCACGGCAATTATGTCAGCACCTTCGCGCGCGGCAGCTTTGGCTTGAACGACATCTTCGTAAATATTGCCGGTAGCGACGATTACATAAATGGCGGGACGCCGACGCGGACCGAATTTGACAAACTGATTATTCCTAAATTCAGCCTGTTTTTTGATAAGCTCAAGCATTTGATCGCAATTATGATCAAGGAAGCGTAGAACTTTTTTAACCGGTTGAACGGGTATTTTAGTTAAGTCGCATTCACCTTTTGCCACAGCTTCAGCAGTCTCTTGAGGAGATAATTTCAAAGCCGTGCACGCATTGCCGAGCCACCAGGCAGCTCCTTTCCCCAAAACTCCTTTTTTCTTCAAATCGTCCACAACTAAATTGGGCAAAGGAGTTCCGTCTTTTACCGCACCTGTGATTCCCATAAGCCTGAGCACTGTTCTTTCAATAGTCACTGAACTGTAACCGTTAAACAGCCAGTCAAAAGAAGCGGCAATATCTTTTGCTGCTTGACGTGCTCTTGTCACCAAATTTTTGTCCAGTTGAAGTTTGAGCAATTAACCTCCGCCTTTATACATATTTAATCATTTTATTTCCTAAATTGAAAATAATCTCTCAGCGTCAAGCAAAACCTTAAAAACGCTTATTCTTAAGAGATTTTCATTGACGCTTTTCTTATCTGCTTTAGATGGGAAAAGAATGTTATGAGAAACAACTCAATGATGAGGTTAACATGAAGCTAATCAGTTTGTTAGATCCCAAGCTCATCTATTTCGAGGAAGACGATCTCCCGAAGCACGAAATTTACCGTTATATGGTTGATAAAATATGTAAATTTTATAAACTGCCTCAATGCGGTAAAGAACTGTATGAGCTTATCCTGAAACGAGATGCTGAAGCGCCGACCGTCTATCCGAACGGATTAGATATTCCGCATGTGCGTCTGGATAATTTTAACGATACTCTCATCTGTATTTGCATCCCGCGTCGTCCCATTACGGATAACGGTCAAACCATTCGTCTTATTTGTCTGATTCTTACGGACAAGACTTCAGCCAAACTTTATCTGAATATAGTTTCCGCCATTGTGCGCGCTTCCAAAAGCGAGGATTTCTTCACTAAGCTGTTGAATCAAAAAGACGGGAACGAGGTCTACAATATCCTAAAAGAACTCAATCTCGCGGTCAAAGAAGATCTTACCGTTAAGGACATCATGACTGTTGAGCCTATTGTGATTAAGGAAACGGCAACTCTTAAGGAAATGGGAGACCTGCTTAGCGGACACAACATCACAAACTTGCCCGTAATCAACGAGGCAGGCTATTTTGTCGGCGAAGTCAATATCCTGCAATATTTGAAGGTGGGTCTTCCCGATTATTTAATGATGTTGGATAACCTGCTGTTCCTCAAATCCTACGAACCCTTTGAAACCCTCTACGAACAGGAGGAAAAGGTTTTGGTTAAGACAATCATGACCAAACCGGAGCATGTCCTCAATCCCGATAACTCCATAATTGAAGCAGTTTTCAAAATGCTGCAGACAAACAGGCGTTTCTTTACCGTTGTTCAGGAAGGCAAAGTTGCAGGCACAATTACCGCTATGGATATCTTTCGAAAGGTGGTTCGTTCATAATGTTTGCCATGTTTCTTGTTCTTGCCATCTTTGTGATTACCTATCTGATGATTATAACGGAATGGGTAAATAAGATGACTGCCGTTCTTCTGGGCGGTTTCCTAATCATCATCAGCCAGATTATGACCCAGGAAAAAGCGTTTTCCTACATTGATTGGAATGTGATTTTTCTTTTAATCGGAATGATGATTATCATGGGCGTATTTAAAGAAACCGGCATTTTTCAATACATAGCGGTGAAAACAGCCAAACTGGCACATGGCAATCCGGTTTTAATTCTGCTTTTGATGTTTGCCGTAACTGCCGCTATTTCAGCAATTTTGGATAATGTAACCACAGTTATTATCATTATTCCCGTCAATTTACTTATCGCTTCCGAGCTGGGTATCTCACCTGTCCCTTTTATCGTGACTGAAGTTATTGCCTCCAATATAGGAGGAACCGCTACTCTGATAGGAGACCCTCCGAATATCATGATTGGAAGTGCCAATCATCTTACTTTTATGGATTTTATCAAACATCTGGCTCCGATAATTCTGCTTATTACTCTTGTCGGCATAGTTTTATTTTATTTTTTATTCAGGAAAAGGCTGCGGGTAAGTAATGAAAGACGGGCTAAAATCATGGAATTCAGCGATAAAAATCTGATTACAAATAAGCGTTTGCTGATAAGAGCGATTATCGTTATGAGTTTGTTAATGGTCGGTTTTGTTTTTCAGGAAACTCTGCATTTGAGTTCAGCTACCATTGCCATGACTGCAGCTCTCATTTTACTTATTATCAGTGATCGCAAAGAAGTGGAGCAGATTGTCGTTCATTCAATAGATTGGGTTTCCATTCTGTTTTTTGTCGGATTGTTTATGTTGGTGGGCGGATTGAATGAAGCGGGCATTCTCGGCAAAGTTGCACCTGTTTTTGTAAAACTTACGAAGGGAGATTTTAAACTTGCGACTCTAAGCATGGTTTGGCTGGCGGGAATTTTATCATCGGTCGTGGGAAGCGTTCCTTTGGTGGCAACTTTGATTCCTTTATTGAAAAATATAACTTCCGCCTTTCCAACACCGTCTTTTCAACCGATGTGGTGGGCGCTGTCTTTGGGCAGTTGTTTAGGCGGAAACGGAACTATGATTGGAGCGGCAGCCAATATCGTTGCAGTCGGCATCGCCAAGAAAAATGGTTTTCGCATAACTTTTTGGCAATTCATGAAATACAGCGGCATTATTACCTTCGTATCTTTACTCCTCTCCACAGTCTATCTTTACCTGCGCTATTTTTAACCTTACAACCCTTTTCATCGAAACGGAAATAAATTTTATCTGGCTTTCAGATTATGATATCACGCTTGTCATTAATTTCTTCCTTTAATAGTTATGGTAGTGATGCCGCGGTCTCTCTGGGATTTTTAGGCGGAGACTCCCTCCAACTCCACCACAACTATATGAGCAAGATTAAATGATAAAGGCTCGGTGTTCTTTTATCTTTCGCAGACAATAAATTGGAATAAGACTATCAGGAAAAGCGGACTTCTGAAGATAAAGCTTGCGGAAAGGTCTTGACGAAAAGGCATATTTAATCTATAAGGAAAAATATTGCGTAAAGTATTAAAGCGCAAAGTGAAAGGAAAGAAAAATGCAGTATAAGATTCCGCGTGGCACTTTTGACATCTTACCTGAGGAAAGTTACCGTTGGCAAAAGGTGAAACAGCTGTTTTGCGAGACTGCGCAAGCGTTCGGATATGCGGAAATTGAGACTCCGATTTTTGAGCAGGCTGAGTTATTTGAACGCAGTTCCGGTGTAGGGAGCGATATTGTGCAAAAGGAGATGTATCGTTTTCAGGACAGAAAAGGTCGTAATTTGGCTTTGCGACCGGAAGGAACAGCTCCCGTGGTGCGCAGTTTCGTCGAAAATCATTGGGATAAAACTTCGCGGTTAACGAAACTTTATTATCTGGGACCTATGTTTCGTTACGACCGTCCTCAAGCGGGGCGATATCGTCAATTTTATCAATACGGAGCCGAATGTTTGGGCAGTCATCATCCGTATTACGATGCGGAAATTATTGAGCTGGAAGATACTTTTCTGCGGAAGTTGGGATTAAAGCAAATTCGTTTGGAGTTGAACAGCGTGGGTTGTCCGGTTTGCGGTCAGGATTATGATGCGGCTTTGGTGGAATATTTTACTCCGCATAAGGATGAACTTTGTCCCGATTGTCAGGTGCGTTTGCAGATGAAGCCGCGCCGGATACTTGATTGCAAGGTTCCGAGCTGCCGTGCGTTGATAGAAAACGCTCCCGTGATGACCGATTATTTGGACCAATCGTGCAGAGAACATTTTGAACAGGTGCAGAAGTATTTGACTGAGATGGAAATTCCTTTTACGCTTAATCCTCATATTGTGAGGGGGTTGGATTATTATACCCAAACCGCTTTTGAATTTCTCAATCCCGTATTGGGTGCGCAAAATGCCGTCAGCGGCGGCGGAAGATATGACGGTTTAGTAGAACAAATAGGTGGCAAACCCACTCCGGCAGTCGGCATTGCCGGCGGTTTTGAACGTTTGCTTTTGTCTTTGGAGAAGGAAGGGATAACAATCAGCGAACCCGAGAAGCCTTTTGCAGCCTTAATATTAAGCGGAGAAAAGGCAAAAACGGAAGGGATATATTTGTTGGCTAAACTTAGGCGTTCAGGCTTGTTCGTGATCTATGATCCTGAAAGGGAAACTCTTTCCGCTCAATTAAAAGCAGCTGCTAATCAGCAGGCAAAATTTGCTTTGATTATCGGAGACGATGAAGTTAAAAGCGGAAAAGTGACAGTTAAAGATTTACAAACCGGCAAGCAGCAATTCTGCCCGAAAGAAGAATTGGAGATTTTGCTGAAAATTTTACGGACAAGCGGAGATAATTTGCGGTAAAAATTTATTCGGAAGACATTCTTTTCGCAGTTTGGAACTCTTGATTTTCCGCTTGCAGCATCAGCTGTTTCAGCAAATTTCGTTTCCGGTTCATACTCTCTGCCCAAGCAGTCAATTCCTCCTGCGAATGCGGCAAGTCCTTTCCTGTATTAAATGCGGTAAATTGTCTTTGATTGATTAAATCAGGGTAGCGACGCAAAGGTGAAGTAAACTGCGCATAAGCCGGCAGCCCTAAACCTATGTGCTTCTTGGGAACGGTTCCCCAAATTGAAGGAGGCAGTGAATTTATCTTTGCCGGATTTTTTTCCTGCAGCGAACGATAAAATAACGGGACCTCGAAATCTTTTATCAAATCGGTCAGATAGCGGTTGTAAATAATCATACATTCCGCCACCAATCTGCGCACGGGAGGTAAGTTGCTGTCATCTGTTCCCAAAGCACCCTGCTCCAAACGATATTGTCTGTGCCGTTCAGTAATTTTTTGCAAAATAAGAGCTTTTTCCCGCATTTTATTGGCAGCGGTGAATACATCCGGTTCAAGAAACGAAGTAAATTCCTCGTAAGTGAAATTTCTTTTCACGCAAATTACAGAAGGAAAAAACAAAAAAGACACTATTTGCCAATCGGAATTGACTGTGAGCAAAAGAGAAAGCGCGGGTCTCAATTCTCCAGTCAGCAGACTTGCTTTTTCGCAAACAATGCTTTCGGGAAGCAAATAAACATTGCCATTCGGCAAATAAACGGAACTGACGCGTTCCCTTGCCGCCAGATCCAAAACGCTGTCTTTGGAAATTAAAGAACTGACATCACTGATATGTATTCCCAATTGCCAGCCTTCATCCATTTCTTCCAAAGATAGTGCATCATCCAAATCTCTGCTGTCTGATGCATCAATAGTCCAAATTTCCTCGTCAATAAGTTCTAAACGAAAAACATCCCGGTCAACCGGTGAAAGTTTGTCCGCCGCAGCTAATTCTTCGGGTGAGAAACTGACAGGCAGACCTTTACGGGCTAATAGAGGGAAAATGAGTGCATCCTGACGCTGTCTTTCCTTTTTTGCCGCTTCTTTTTGCCATAATTGCTCCTCTTCAGGCGTGAGAACATGATAAAAAGGATGCTTGCACTTAAAGTAATCGGGACGATTTCTGACCGCTTGATAAAGAGCAAAACGGAAAGCATCGGTTGAAGGCAATTCGCATACTTCAATGATTTGTTCCAAAGTCAAATCTTGCTGCTCCTGCAGCAGACGGTTTCGTAATGAGGACAAATCCAAATCGTTAAGGCAGTTTTGAACTTCCTTTTGGAATTCGGTTAAAAGGTTTTGCGGTTCATTCAGCGGATAGATTTTCTGCGAAAAAAGGACAATCCGTTCCGTTGGCAGTGTCAGTTCCGCTTCGGTTAAAGAGTAAATTCGACAAGCGGTTCCTTCAACGGAAAGCAGCAGACCGAACTGCAAATTGTTTTGCTCAAAAAAAGCGCAAATCATTCCGGGCTGCAAAAGCGCAAAAGTTTTAACTTCTTTTTTCATAATTTTTCTCTATAAAAAATAATGGCGCCCCAGAGATGACTTGAACATCCGGCCCACGGTTTAGGAAACCGTTGCTCTATCCTCTGAGCTACTGGGGCTGCCTTCTTAAGGCTAAAAACAGACAAGGGGTATTCCTGTCAAGTTTTGCATTGACAAAAGGCTTTAGAGAGTAATAATAGTAATATTATAACCGGTTAAAGAAAAAATTCAAGGAAGAAGAATGAAAATTGCCATTATAGGTGCCACGGGTGAAGTCGGAAGGATGATGATAACTTGTTTGGAAGAAGCAGGTTGTGATGCCGAACTTGATTTATTTGCGTCCGAAAGGTCTGAAGGTCAAGTTCTGTATTTTAATGATGAGGCGGTTAAAGTCAAAAAACTCACTGAAGCGTCATTGAAAGAGCATTACGATTATGTTTTGATGTCCGCAGGAGGTGCAATTTCCAAATATTACGCTCCGCTTGCAGTTTCCTCAGGAAATGTGGTTATCGATAATTCTTCCGCTTGGCGCAGGGAAGAAAATATTCCTTTGGTTGTTCCCGAAATTAACTGTGATGAATTAAAAAACTATTACGGCATTATTGCCAATCCGAATTGCTCCACAATTCAGTTGGTTTTGGCTTTGCACCCTTTGCACAAAAGGTATAATTTGACCAAAGTTGTCGTTGCCACATACCAATCGGTATCCGGCAGCGGATACAAAGGAATTGTGACCTTGCAAAAGCAAAGACAAGGTTCTGATGAGCTTGGCGTTTATCCGGAAAAAATAGATTTGAATGTCATTCCTCAAATAGGCGCTTTTCAGGATAACGGCTATTGCCAGGAAGAGGATAAAATGCAATACGAAACAGCAAGAATATTAAATATTCGTAACTTACAGCTGTGCGCCACCACTGTCAGAGTGCCTGTTTATTATGGTCATTCGGAAGCTGTTTATGCGGAATTTGCTCAAGAAATTGAGCTAACGGAAGCGGCGGATATTCTGCAAAATGCGCCCTCAGTTAAATATTACGCCAATACTTATGTGACACCTTTGGACTTGAATAAATCCGACGACAGTCATGTCTGCCGCTTAAGATACGGAACCGATAAGATGTCTTTGGCTTTTTGGAATGTGGGGCATAATATTCGTTTAGGCGCTGCCGCCAATGCTGTGCGCATTATGCTTAAACATAAAGAATTAAACAGTTAAGGCGGTTTGAGATGAAAGGGAAAAGCTTTGACCTTATCGCTGTCAGAAAAGAACTGCACCGCATTCCCGAACCTGCTTTTCAGGAAGTGAAGACCAAAGCTCTGCTTCTTTCCTATTTGCAAATGCTGCCGGATATTGTGATTTATGAAATGCAGCAGAGCACGGGTATTTTGATTGAATATCGTCACGGGAAAGGCTCTTTTCTTTTATTCAGAGCCGATATGGATGCTCTTCCCTTAAAGGAAGAAACCGGATGTGATTTTGCTTCCGAACATGAAGGATTTATGCATGCCTGCGGACACGATATTCATATGACAGTTCTTTTGGGACTTATTCAGGCAGTCGTAACTGAGCGTTGGCAAAAGAATCTGCTGTTTTTATTTCAGCCTGCGGAAGAAGGAAAGGGGGGTGCGGAAGCAGTTTTGCGTGAAGGTCTGCTGCAAGCTTATAAGATCAAAGCAGTTTTTGCCTTACATGTCAGCGGACGCTTACCGGTCGGTGAAATTTCCGCTAAAGCGGGTCTCTTTTTTGCCATTCCTCAGGAATTTGATGTTCGCTTTACCGGTGTTGCCGCTCATGCTGCTTTCCCCGAAAAAGGCAAAAACGCTCTAATTGCGGGAGTGGAATTCTATAAACGAATAAATGATTACATCGCTAAACTGCAACCCGCGCAAAAAATTATCTTCAACATAGGGGTAATGAGAAGCGGAAGCATTCGCAACATTATTCCCGATGAATGTCTTTTGCAGGGAACTCATCGCACTTTAAGCAAAGAGGTCAGAGACGATATCAATCGGAAAACTCGCCAAATTGCAGAAAAAATTGCCCAAAAACACGGAGTTCAATTTGATGTAGATTTGCTCTGCACCTATGATCCGGTGATCAATGACGACCGTTTGTATCGTTCGCTCAAGCAAGTTTGTAAGGAGCTGAAATTGCATTTCACGGAGTCGGATGTTTGGATGACCGGTGAAGATTTCGGCTTTTTTACCACTCGCTACCCGGGATTGCTGTTTTGGTTAGGCGGCGGTGAACAACCTTTTGATTTGCATTCTCCGCATTTCTTGCCCGATGAAAATTGCATACCAATTGGTATCAGCGTGTTTTTGAAGCTTGCGGAAAAGATTAATTCTTAGCGCGAGAGACGCCAAAGGATTTATTTTAACGCAAAGGACGCAAGAGACGCAAAAGATATAAGCCGTAATAGATTTAAAGGATGCAAATATATAAATCCGCAGGTTTTTCGTAGCATAGGATTTTATCCTGTTGTAACCGCAGGTTTGTAACCTGCGGAAAAGAAATGGGCGGGTAGCAAACCCGCCATGACAACAGCTTGGAAAGCTATGTTACAAGAGCGAACGCAATAAATCCAGAGGGATTATTTTAAGCACACAAGGCACAAATACAATTTTCTTGACTAAATCTGCCTGCAAGAAAGAAAAGAAAGGAAAGAAAATGAAAGAAAAATAAACTAAAGAGGTTAGAATGAGTCAGCACACATCAGCATCTGCTAAAGGAAGAATTCCCCAAAAGAAAAAACCGGGTGCGCAGCCTGTTCAAAAGAAAAATCAGATAGCGGATTTTCTGGAGAAGCGGCCTTGGATATATGTGATATTATTATTTCTTGTAGTCAGCGTTCTTTATATTCCCGTCGCTTTTGAAAAAAGAGTTCCGCCACCGACTTCCGCAACTGATACTTTTCAATGGCAAGGTGCAGCACACAGATTGTTGGAATACAATAAAACCCATCATGACAAGGCTCTTTGGCAGCCGAATATGTTCAGCGGGATGCCGAGTTACCTGATTTCTCTACCCAATCAGTATCCCTTTGTGGAAAATATCACAAGAGTAGTAGACCATGTAATGAACTGGCGTATTTTCCTTTTGTTTATCGGCGGATTGGGAGTGTTTTTGCTCTTGCGTAATTTAGGTTTGGACAATTTTCTTTCTTTCTTCGGAGCAATAGCATTCATCTTCAGCTGCCATTGGACGGGACTTTTGGCAATCGGGCACAATACAAAGTTTCGTGCAGTGATGTGGATGCCGTGGGTGATGTGGGCAATAATGATTTTGCGCAATAAACCAAATCTGCTGGGGTTGGGCCTATCGTCCGTTTTCCTGATTGCGCAGTTGAGGGAAAATCATCTGCAGATTAGTTATTACCTTTATCTGTTTATCGGTATGTTCTGGCTTTATTGGCTGATTGAGACTTTCAGCAGCAAAGAGTGGAAAAAATTCGGCATCTTCACTTTGCTGTTGCTCTGTGCTTTCGGCATTACCGCTTTGGCTGTGATGAATCCATATCTTTCCACGGAAGAATATTCGCATTATACAATCAGAGGCGGTGCCGAAGGTTTGGATAAAGCATACGCTCAAGGATGGAGCTTTCCTCCTGCCGAAATTATCGCTTTCTTCATTCCCGATTTCTTTGGAGGCATCAATCAAACCTATTGGGGCGGAATGGAATTCACGCAGATATACAATTACTGCGGGATTTTGATTATTGTGCTGGCGATGTTTGCCTTGATGGGGAAAAGGAAGAAGCTGGGCGGTTTTTTGTGGATTGCATCTCTGCTGTTTTTAATCATGTCTTTCGGAAAATACGCGGGTGCTTTATCCGATTTTCTGCTGAAGTATTTTCCCTATTACAACAAATTCCGAGTGCCGTCTATGATGCTGGTAATTTTCCAATTCAACATGGCTTTGCTGGCGGCTTTGGGTTTGGAGGCAATAACAGAAAAGGTGCAAGCAGACGATAAGAAGTTCCAAAAGCACTTTCAGACCTTTTTTATCATCACAACCGTCGTATTTCTTTTGTTTGTCATAGCCGGCAAAGGCATCTTCAAAGGCTTGCCTTTTACCAATGCGAAAGAAATACAATATCTGAAACAAAACAATGCATACGACCAATTGCCCGGTCTCAAAGAACTCAGATTGGGAATGCTTTACAAAAGCGGAGTTATCAGTCTATTGATTCTGACTGCCGGAATGGGGCTCATTTTCCTTTTCCTGAAAAAGAAAGCGGCAAAAACTGTTATGTATGTCGGAATATTAATTCTGGCTTTTATTGACCTTTGGCTCTATACGGGCAAAAATCTCCAAAATACCGAACCGGCAAGTTACACTCAAGATTACTTCACTAAGCGTGATTACGATGAATATCTTTTATCGGATAAAGATAATTACCGCATCTTTCCTCTTAATATCGGTGTTGCCGGTCAGTGGGCATATTATCATCAAACGATTGAAGGTTACCACGGAGCGAAACTGAAACGCTATCAGGAAGTGTTGGAAAATTGCCTGTATGCTATGCTGAGAGAGAACAAAATCAATTGGAATTTGCTCAATATGCTGAGTGTCAAGTATGTCATCTTTTCGGACAGCCTGCCCTTTTTCAATTTGGAGCCTGTGTTCAACAGTAATGATGAACAAGTTGTCGTGCATCGGAATTTGACTGCTTTGCCTCGCGCCTGGTTCGTAGACAGCTTAAAAGTGATAAAGGAACCGAAGAAAATTTGGGGTGAAATCAATTCCGAACGATTCAATCCTGCGAGTACCGCCATTGTGGAAGAAGAAGTAAAAGATGTTCAATCTCCGTCCGTCAAGAAAGTCACTCCTGATAAATTTGACCTGCATTATCTGAGTTTTGTAACCGAGACGGACAAACCGGCTTTTCTGACAGTGAGCGAAATTTATTATCCTGCAGGTTGGAAAGCGTATATTGACGGTAAGGAAACTCCGATTTACGCTACCAATTACATCTTGCGCGGAGTTGTCGTTCCCGCAGGTAAACATACCGTAGAAATGAAATTTGCGCCTGCCAGTTACAGTTTAAGCATCAAGCTCAGTTTAATCGGCATCCTTCTTGCGTGGGCTGCTTTAATCGGAGGCTTGGTGCTGTGGTATTTACAGCGTAAAAAAAGAATTCAGCATGCTCAGGGATAAAGTAATCTCACCAAAATTGGAGAAACTGAAAAAAATCCGGGAAATGGACAGCTCTAAACTTCCCTCAGGCCTCTATCCCGTTTCCGTTCCCATCGGGAATATGTTAGATATAACATTTAGAGCAATTTTTATTTTGAAGAGCTGCGATGCCGTAATTTGTGAAGAAGGTCCGGTCGGCAGGAGTATGCTTAACTCGTTCAATGTAAATAAACCGCTATACTTCTTGAATGAGCATTCCAAGCCAGACGAAATCAAACAGCTGTTTGAAGAATTGCTGATCAGAAAAGATAAGGCTATAGCAATGATCAGTGATGCGGGAACGCCGTGTTTTGCTGATCCGGGTGCAGAATTGGTGCAATTGTGTCACGATTATGCAGTTTCCGTTTATCCCGTTCCCGGTACTTCATCTTTAATGGCAGCGCTTGCAGCAAGCGGATTAAAATGCGATAAATTTATCTATTACGGTTTCTTGGCCGCTAAGAAAGAGAAACGAAGAGAAGAACTGAAGGCGGTTAAAAATTTGCCTGATTACGATCTTGTCTTTTTGGATGCGCCATACAGATTGATGCCTGTGCTTACTGACATGGTTGATGCCTTGGGCAAAAAAAGAAAGGCAATCCTTTTTTACAAACTCACTTACCCAAATCAACAAATTATCCGCGGCACATTGGAAGAAATTTATCAGGCTGCGGAAAAACTTCCCAAAGGCGAATTTGTCCTGATTATTGAGAAAACTCATGCGGAAAGACCAAAAAAGCATATTTGATAACGAACGCAAGGAACCTCTGACCACAGTTCCTTTGGCGGAAAAACTGCGTCCGCATTCGTTGGACGAATTGAAAGGACAGCCCAAACTTCTGGCGGAGGATTCACTTTTGCGACGCATGATTGAGCATAACGATTATCACTCTTTTATCCTATGGGGTCCGCCCGGAACGGGTAAAACGACCATCGCCAAAATTATTGAGCAAACTTCCAACCTGCCTTTTGTCCATTTCAGCGCTGTCCTGAGCAGCATCAACGATGTCAAGAGTGTGATGAAAGAAGCGGAATACAGACATCGGGAAAAAAATCAGCCGACTATTCTGTTTATCGATGAAATTCACCGCTTCAACAAATCACAGCAGGATGCCTTTTTGCCTTATGTGGAAAGCGGAGCCATCATTCTAATCGGTGCTACCACGGAAAATCCGTCTTTTGAAATTATATCGGCATTGCTTTCCCGTTGTCATGTTTTTGTTCTGGAAATGCTCTCTGAAGCTGATTTGCGGGATATTATAACCAAAGGTTATGCCGAACTTGGTTTGGAAACTGACGAAGAAATCATCAAATGGCTGGCAATCCAAAGTTCCGGTGATGCCAGAAGGGCTCTTAACGATTTGGAATTGCTGGCTCCTTATCTGAAAAGTAATCCGCATCCGCCTCTGGAAACTTTGGCGCAGGTTTATGCCAAGCGGACTATGTATTACGATAAAAACAGGGAAGAGCATTATAATGTCATTTCCGCATTGCATAAATCTTTGCGCGGAAGCGATCCTCAAGCGGCTCTTTATTGGTTGGCGCGAATGTTGGAAGCGGGAGAAGATCCTCTTTACATTGCGCGCAGATTAATTCGCTTTGCCAGTGAAGATGTAGGTTTGGCTGATCCTCAAGCTTTGGTGCAAGCAGTGGCTGCAAAAGAAGCTGTCAATTTTTTGGGAATGCCGGAAGGCAATACGGCTCTGGCGCAATTAGTAGTTTATTTGGCTACCGCACCCAAAAGCAATTCTCTTTATACGGCATATACTGAAGCTGCAAAAGATGCAGTAAAAACTTCCCATTTGGGCGTTCCGCTTCACATTCGCAATGCGCCTACGAAATTGATGCGGGATTTGGATTATGGCAAAGATTATAAGTATGACCACGATTATCCCGATAAATATTTCTACCAGAAATACTTCCCGGATGCCATGCCGGAAAAGCAATACTACAAACCGGGAGAATACGGTTTTGAAAAAGAAATTGCCAAGCGCTTGGCTTGGTGGAAGAAACTGCGGGAAAAGCAATGAAGGAATGCAGTCAGCCTCCTTTAATAAAATCGGCCGGTGTCTTGGAATATAGTTAAATTAGGTGTGCTATGTTAGAAAGAATTAATAATCCGATAGGTCAACCGGAAGAAGTTGAATTTGACCGTGCCTTAAGACCGCGCACGCTGCAGGAATTTATCGGTCAGAACAAAATTAAGCAAATGCTGGAAATTTCCATTCAAGCGGCAAAACTGCGGAATGAACCTTTGGACCATGTTCTCTTTTACGGCCCTCCCGGTTTGGGTAAAACTACTTTAGCCGGAATTATTGCTCGTGAATTGAATGTGGAAATCACTGTCAGCAGCGGTCCTGTTTTGGAAAAACCTTCCGATTTGGCAGGACTGCTCACTAATCTGCAAAGGCACGAAGTTCTCTTCATTGACGAGATTCACAGGATGAGTCATGTGATCGAAGAGTATATCTATCCGGCAATGGAAGATTTCAGTATGGAAATAATTTTGGACAGCGGTCCCGGTGCGCGCACTCTGAAAATAGATTTGGAGCCGTTCACTTTAATCGGAGCCACCACTCGGGCGGGATTGCTAACCCCTCCTCTCAGAGACCGCTTCGGCATTGTTCTGCGCTTGGACTATTACGATACGGAATCGATTGAAAAGATTATTTTGCGCAGCGCGGGTATTCTGAAAGTGCCGATTGAACCTCAAGGCGTGAAAGAATTAGCTTCCCGCAGCAGAGGCACACCGCGAATTGCTAATCGCCTTCTGCGCAGAGTGCGCGATTTTGCTCAAATCAAAGGCAACGGCGTCATTACGGAAGAAATTGCCAAGCAGGCTTTGGAAATGCTGCAAGTTGATCAAGCCGGTCTGGATGAGATGGATAAACGCATTTTGTCCACTATCATAGAAAACTACCGAGGCGGACCCGTAGGCCTGAAAACTATAGCTGCCGCCATTGGTGAAGACCCCGGCACCATAGAAGAAATCTTTGAACCGTATCTGGTGCAGCAAGGCTTTTTGGAACGCACCCTGCAAGGCAGAAAAGTCACTTTCAAAGCCTATAAGCATTTGGGGATTTCACCTGTGCAGGAGCAATACGGCTTGTTTGATTTTCCGAATGAATGAAGCAGCGCTTTCGGAGTCCTTTTTGCCTCCGTAAACTTTCAAGTGTCACAAAGCTATCAGGCAAAATGGACTTCGGTGAGCGCTTGGAGTCCTTTTTGCCTTCACTGAGCGATTTGGAGTTCTTTTTGCCTTCGCAACCTATCGTGTGTCACGATACTATCAGGCAAAACAGACTTCAGAGAGCGACATTCAGAGAGCGTCATCCAGTGAGCGACATTCAGAGAGCGTCATTTACGAAGTCCGGAATTCCATTAAGTTCATATACACTTGAAATGCTTGCGGAGGAATTCCGAACTCCGAAATGCCGGTTTTCGCGCAGTTTGTAGCATAGGATAGTATCCTGTTGTTTGCGAGTATTAGTAATGCCCGCTTAAGATTAAAAATAACTCCGGCAATACTATTGCCGGAACCCAACAGATTGCTAATCTATGCTACAAACTGTTTAAAAAACAAATTGAAGCAATGCACAAATTCCTTGACATTATATTTTGATATCCATAAGTGGATTTTAGTGAAAAAGTAGAAGAGTTTGAATATTTGTAAATTCACAGACCGGTTATAATAAAGTAAGGAGGTTGAATGCCGTCTTTAGTTGTATCAGATTTTTATCCTGAGCCGGTTAGCTTTATTAAAACAAACCCTGCATGTTATTTTATAACTATAAACAATCATAGTATATTTATGAATCGGGAAGATCATTGTCCTCAGAACTCTTTTTCCCAAGAGGCCTTAGCGGACACCGATGCTTCCCAATCCTTTTCTTGCCTGGATTTATTAACTTGTCGTAGTTATGTTCGGAAGAGGCAAAGTAAGCTTTTCCCTCTTCCGGCAATTTCTCGTCTTCGTAATCAATCGTGTCTGAATTCATCACAAAGGAATTTCCCGCTCAAGGGACAAGGACACACATTAAATAACTTTTACTTCAGCAAAACATCTTAAAAAAGGAGTATTTTGTTATGAAGAAAATTTTACTTTTAGTAATGGCATTAGTGCTGGCAACGGTAATGTTTGCCGATGTAGTGATTGGAACTGGAACTTCAACTCAATATTATCCGATGAGTACATACTATAATTATTACCGTTCAGCCGCGCTTTATCTTGCTTCGGAAATAAATGTTTCTTCCGGAGGCACTATTACACATCTTAAATGGTATTGTGGCACAGCTAATACAACCACAAGTATTCCTGTTACGATTTACATGAAACAAACGACAGCAACAACTTTGGCAAGTGATACATGGGCAAACATCAATGTCGGAACCACTTCAGTTTATACCGGAACCTGCATTTTTAATGCTACAGGATGGTATACCTTTGACATTAATGATTTTGCCTATGATGGGACAAGCAATCTTGAAATTTTAGTTGAAAGCGGTAGTGCTCCTTTTGTAAGCCCTTATGTTAATTGGCGCTACACTACTACTACGACAAATTTATTTACAAGAGCTCAAGCAGACGGCTCGGCACCGACTTCATTAACTGCATCAACTTATAGACCCAATATAACTTTAGTCGGTATTACTACACCTATTCCCCCTAATCCCACAACCCTTGTATCACCTCTTAACGGAGCCACAGGAGTGCTTGAAACTGCAACCTTAAATTGGAATGCAGCCTCCGGAGCTACAGGCTATAAATTGTATTTCGGAACTGATAATCCGCCTACTAATATAGTCAACGGCACTAATCTGGGCGATGTTCTTACTTATGATCCCGTTGGCAATATGGCTTTTAATACGACTTTCTACTGGAAAGTCGTCCCCACCAACGCTTACGGAGATGCGTCCGGATGTCCTGTTTGGAGTTTTACCACCAGACCCGACCCTACAATTTACACTTTCCCGTGGGTTACGGATTTTGGAACTACCGGCACTCCTTGGCCTCCTACAAACTGGAATAAATACAGTGGCGTTTTGGCTAATCCTACTGTCTTAGGTTCTCCTGGAACAGGTAGTTGGTATACGCGTGTGTGGAGAACGGACGGCTCAACAAATTATGCTGCAGTAATTAATATCTTCAGCACCGTAAACGGTTGGTTAATTACTCCACCCATATCTATACCTGCAAATGATTATGAATTAAAGTTTGATCTTGCATTGACCGATTATTATTCTTCTAATCCTATTACATCTGATCCGAATGGAACAACCGGAACCGATGATGTATTCGCAGTCCTTATCGGTGACGGAACATCTTGGACACCTGCAAATGTTGTCAGGCAATGGGATAATGCAGGATCTCCTTATGTATATAACAACATTTCATATTTGGGAGAAACAATAACTATCCCAATGGGAGCAGCTGGAACCAAATATGTGGCTTTCTACGGATGCTCTACTACTGCTAATGCGGATAACGATTTGTTTGTAGATAATGTAATTGTCCGCCAGACGCCTACCGCTCCCATCTTTACCCTTACTCCCGATGTGACAGAATGGAATTTCGGATTGTGTCCCACTCAAGTTCCTGCCACCAAGCAGTTTACTATAACTAATACCGGCTCCGGGACTTTGGTCATTAGCAGCGTCGTGGCAAACGGTGACTATTACAGCATCAGTGAGCAACCGACTGATACCAATCTTACCACTAACGAATCCACAAACTTCACTGTGCAGTTCTTGCCCACCGTCGCAGGCGGACCCTACACCGGTTCTGTTACCATTACCTACGGTTCGGGTGAGCGTTCCACTTATGTAATTAATCTCAGCGGTAGTGCTTATGCACCGGCTACTTTACCCTTAACCGAAGGTTTCGAAAGCGGCTGGAATAACTGGATTGTTGTGAACGGCACACAGACAAATCAATGGTGCGTCGGAACCGCCACTTTCCATAATGGAGCACAGTCCGCCTACATCTCCAATGACAATGGCGTAACCAATGCCTATAATACCGGCTCCACTTCCATAGTCCATATTTATAAGGATATCGCTTTTGACGCCAACTCAATAAACTTCCCTCTTACTTTCTGGTGGAAGGGTTATGGTGAGAGTGCTTATTATGATTACTTGCAGGTTTTCGTTGTGGACACCAATGTTACACCCGTAGCGGGAACAAGGTTGACTTCAGGTCAAGTAGGGAGCAATTACAACATGCAAAATACTTGGACGCAGGCTAACATTACTTTACCGGCAACTCTTTCCGGCACGGTTAAAAGGTTAGTTTTCTCTTGGTGGAATGATGGTTCCGGGGGCACTCAACCTCCGATAGCGATTGACGATATCAGCCTAACCGCCACACCTATGCCGACCGAACCCACCTTCAGTTACGCTCCCTCTTCCATTAACTTCGGCACTGTAATGAACGGAGTGCAGACGGGACCGCAGAATGTAACCATTACCAATACCGGCGGTGGAACTTTGAGTATTAATGCGTCCGATATCAGTATCATCGGAACGAATGCTGATCAATTCAGTTTCAGTGATGACAACCTTCCGGCAAACCTGACTTTTCAACAATCAGTAGTAATTCCGGTTTATGTAACAGGCACGACGGAAGGCGCCATTTCCGCCACTTTGCGCATTACCAACGCATACAGAACCGATCACGATGTAGCCCTTAGCGCAACCGTTCTACCCGTTGGCATTTCAATAATCGGTAACGGAACGGCAAATTTATCCTTACCGATTTATCCTTGGTACGGCTATACATATAGCCAGAGCATCTTCCTGCAGAGCGAAATCGGTGTAACCGGCCAAAAGATGATAGATAAAATCTATTATCACTGGAATGGTGCAGGGGAAGCAACTAACAGCAATAACTGGACTGTCTATATGGGGCATACTTCTCTGACTTCATTTGCAACCGGCACAAGCTGGATTCCTCTATCATCTTTGACGCAAGTGTTTACGGGTGAAGTTGCTTTGCCGGCTGTCGACGAATGGATTGAAATTCCACTGAATACGCCTTTCCTGTATAACGGAACGGATAATCTGGCAATTTGCGTAGATGAGAACGAATCAAGTTATGACAGCTCCAGCGATTACTTCTATTGCACTTCCACGACTGCCTATCGCAGCATCCGTTATTATGACGACTACACCAATCCCGACCCTGCCGCTCCTCCTACGGGCACAACCGTTCTGGGTTATCCTAATTTGATGCTGCATCTGTTCACCCCGCAAGCATTCGTCAATTTAACCTATCCTGCAGACGGAGCGGTAAATGTTCCTCTTACTCCTGCGGGATTTAATTTCACATGGAATGCATGGCTTCCCGGCGGTCCGATTACCGGTTATGACTTCTATATTGCCACTTCCGAAGAGACGATTACCGATGATCCCGTATATGCCGAATACGGTTTAACCGGAACTTCGCATAACGCCATAGCCAACGGTTGGACACCATCTTACAACACTCGCTATTTCTGGATGGTTACCGCCAATAATGCTGAAACTTCGATGAATTCGGCAGTTTATTCATTCACTTTCCAAGCCGATCCGCGTATTACTCTTCCTTATACTCAGGATTTCGGCACGACGCTGACTTGGCCTTTGAACTGGACCCAGTCCTTTACAACCGGCGGTTCCAATCGCTGGAGTGTCACAGATACTAATTATGCGGGCGGAACTTCGAATGAAATGACTGCTGAATGGGCATCAGGGACATTCATCTCCCGCTTGATTACTCCGCCCATTAATACTACCGGCATCACTACCTTCGTTGCCAAATTCAAACACTACTATAACGACTATGGTCTCGGCATAACCTATAAAATGCAGTATAGTTACGACTTGAATACATGGTATGACAGTCCGTGGACCAATGCCAGCGGAACGGGTGACGCCAGCGGAACGGTTAATGTTATATTTACCGGAATAAATCAGCCCATTACTTATGTAGCTTGGGTGTTGGACGGAAATCACTATCAGTTTGATTTTTGGTATGTGGATGATGTCCAACTGATGGTTCCGTTGAACAACGATGTCGGTGTCGCCTCTTGGGATTTGACGCAGCAAGTCTTCCCCGAAGGTGCTGTCGTAACGCCAAAAGCAACAGTGACTAACTATGGACTGAATACTCAATCCTTTACCGTGACTTGCACAATCGGTTCATATTCCAATACGCAGTCCGTTTCTAATCTGGCTTTTGGAGCAACCCAGCAAGTTACTTTCGCCAATTATTTACCGACTGTCTGGACTGCCGAATTGGCTACCGTAACCACAAACTTGGCATCAGATCAAGATGCCGATAACAATACAGTCGAAAATGTAGTTATCTGCCTGCCGCTTAATACGCCCGCTTTGGCTAATAATGCTCAGACGGATCAGTATGTCCAATTCAATCTTGATAATCCCGGAACGCTGCATGTCTTACCCAACGGCTATACCGGCAGTTATTTCATGTCCGGCGGAGCATGGGTAAACGGCACTTGGAAGACCGTTGAGTATGATGACGGCACACTGACCACCGATAACTTCTATGACATCAATCCTCTGAGCGGAGCTTCCACTCTGATCGGTCCCACGGGCGCAGCCCTGATGGGTATTGCTTTTGACGATAACGACGGAACGGGCGATACCCTCTATGGCGTCAGCAGTGACGGTTACCTTTATACTGTGGATATAACAACCGGTGCAGCTACCGTGATTGACTCCCTGTGGTATGATTTAGGTGCCCAAGGACAGCATAGCTTAGCTAATATCGGCGGTTTGATGATTGACATAGCTTATGACAACGCCGATAACATCCTGTATGGCGTTGACCTCGGCAACGACTGCCTGTGGACAATCAATCCCGCTACCTGCGAATTAACCTTTATCGGTTACTTCGGAATTGATCTTAACTATGCGCAGGGCGCTTCCTTAGATGAAGTAAACGGCTTGATGTTCTTAGCTGGTTATTCCAACGGTGGTGCATTATACTGGGTAGACACCACTTACGGCGGAGCTTATAAAGTAGGTTCTTTCGGAACCAGCGCTTATGAGCTGGATGCCTTTGCCATTCCTTACGGCACGGCTCCCGAAACTCCTGTCGTGACTGCAGCAACATCGGGACGCGTCTTAAGCTGGCCCAATGTCCAAGGTGCAGTTCAATACAAAATCTACGCTTCCGATGATCCTTACGGAACCTTCACTTACTATGCAACCGCATATACCAATAGTTGGACTGATCCCGATATTACTTCTGCCAAGAAGTTCTATAAGGTAACAGCCGTCGGCGGACGCATGGCAAGCAACCGTCAACCTATCCGTTACACTAACGAATTGCGTAAGACTAAAGTAAGCAGTCCCAAACCTGCCAGCTTTGGTATTGCCAACGCTAAACTTAGGAAATAGACAGCGCTTTCTCAGAGCTGTCGCCAAATTAAGCCCTCGCCCAAAGCGGGGGCTTTTTTTTATTTATTCATCGCAAAGTATCCAATAGAAAGCAACAGAAACAAAGGCGATGTTTTAATGCGAGAGACGCAAAGAGGAATTATTTTAACGCAAAGGACGCAAAAGACGCAACAGATAATGACGCAAAAATTAACTGAGCGTTTCGGAGTCCTTTTTGCCTTCAGAGAGCGATTCGGAGTCCTTTTTGCCCTCGCAAGCTATCTTGTGTCACAAAACTATAAGGCAAAATGGACTTCGGTGAGCGCTTGGAGTTCTTTTTGCCCTCACTGAGCGATTTGGAGTTCTTTTTGCCTTCGCAACCTATTTTGTGTCACAATACTATCAGGCAAAATGGACTTCAGAGAGCGACATTCAGAGAGCGTCATTTCCGAAGTCCGAAATTCCATTATGTTCAAATACACTTGAAATGCTTCCGGAGGAATTCCGAACTCCGAAATGCTGATTTTTCTCGCAGCTTGTAGCATAGTATTTTATCCTGTTGTAACCGTAGGTTTGTAACCTGCGGAACTTAATGGGCGGGTAACAAACCCGCCCTAACAACAGCTTGGAAAGCTATGTTACAACATTCGTGGCATAGGATTGTATCCTGTCGTTTGCGGGTATTAGCAATGCCCGCTTTTAGTCCAAAAATATCTCCGGCAATTCTATTGCCGGAATACAACAGATTAAAACCTGTCCGAAGAACAGGTTTAAAAATATTGGACAAAAAAACAGGCTGTCCGTTTCCGAACAGCCTGTCGGGGTTAAAGTGTCTGCGAGATTAATTGTCGCGTCTGCTGAAACCTCTGCGAGCGTTGCGTTCTGCCTTGCGGGCTTTACGGCACTCTGGGCAACGCTGAGGTTCGTTTTGCAGGCCTTTTTCAGCATAAAAAGCTTGTTCGCCTTCGGTAAAAACGAATTCTTTGTTGCAGTCTTTGCAAACCAAAGTTTTGTCCGGCATGAGCTTCTCCTTCTTTTATTTTCGGGATTTAAGCATTGAAAGCGTCAGTATCCCGAAAATGACGGGTAACCTGCTCCTGCAATGTTAAATCGCATTTTGGTTCTAAATAAATAACTTAATATTTCTGTCAATCTATTTCTTCTTAAAGGCTATTTTTAACAAGATTGTATGGGATTGAGACAACGCTAAAGACGCAAGGATGATTATTTTTAACGCAAAAGGCGCAAGAGACACAAAAGGTATAAGACGCTAAAAATTTAATGTATGAAAAAATATCATACCGCAGGTTTTTGTAACATAGGATTGTATCCTGTTGTAACCGCAGGTTTGTAACCTGCGGAACCTAATGGGCGGGTAGCAAACCCGCCCTAACAACAGCTTGGAAAGCTATGTTACAACATTCGTAGCATAGGATTGCATCCTGTTGTAACCGCAGGTTTATAACCTGCGGAAAAGATATGGACGGGTAGCAAACCCGCCCTAACAACAGCTTGGAAAGCTATGTTACAAGAGCATCATTTACGAAGTCCGGAATTCCATTAGGTTCATATACACTTGAAATGCTTCCGAAGGAATTCCGAACTCCGAAATGCCTATGGACAAAAAAAGCCCCGTTACGGAGAACGGGGCTGATTAAGATTTGAGTTACTACGCTTACTTCACAACGACCAATTTCTTTGTCATATTGGTGGTAGGCGTGCTTAATTTAACGAAATAGATACCGCTGGCGGCATTCTTGGCGTTCCAAGTGACATTAGTCTGGTTGGAAGTAACCTTGAAGGTCTTTACTACCTGACCCAGCAGGTTATAGACGGTAACGGTTCCGACTTCACCGGTTTTAATGGTAACATTGATATTCACATTGCTGTTAGCGTGAATGCTGAACGGATTAGGATAGATACTGTTCAGCACAGAGAGTTCATTCACCGGAGGAGTGCCCGGAGTGTTCACCGTAGCGCTGATGGGATTATGCATAACGCTATAGCCGTTCAGATCGACGCTCTGCAGCCAATAATAATAAGTATGTCCGGTTTCCACTTCGCTGTCCACCCATCTGTATGTTTGAGCGGTGGAGGAAGTTCCAGCCGCAGGAATCATCAAATTGTTAATTCTGATTGCATGATCGGCGACATTATCATCGGAACGGTAAATATTGAAGCCCATCACATTGGTTTCGGACTGGGTGACCCAAGTCAGATTGACGAACATTTCCGAAGTAATGACAGCGTTAAAGGAAGTCAATTCCACCGGCACATTTTGGACAATAAACGAACGAATACCGGAAGTTCCCAACAATGCCTTTGCAGTGTCATGCAGTTCCACAAACCAATAATATGTTCCGGGTGATAAGGGATCGGAAATCGTAAATTCAGTATTTGTTCCGGTATAGATTAATGTTGTCGGAGGGTTATTGGCATCTTCGTAGACTTTGAAAAATCCATCGGGTGGCATCACAATATCAATGTTCCAGGATAATGTTATATTATCGGGACCAACAATTGCTCCGTCAGGTAATCCGTTAACGGAAGTTGTGATCACGATAGTTGCCGTAAACTGGCACTCAGTATCGGCATTCAAATTATTGATTGTGTAATTCTCGGGTTCAAAAGTATAATGGTCTTTCACTACCGTAATTACAGCATTTGTGCCTTCAACCCAACTGAAAATGTGAGGAGTAGTACATCCGCTGTCAAAACCGTCAACATAGATTTCGGCATTCACTTCAGGAGTGGTTGTAACAGTCACATTATAGTTGGGTTGTTCATCTCTTTGAATGGTAAATGTCCATTGCTGGGAAGGACCGTTGCCTTTGGCGTTATTCGCAATGGTTGCCCGCACGGGCTGCAAAGTTCTGCGACCGCCTTTGGCAGGGTCTGTCACAACCGGAATGATTTCCCAGTTATAAGTCCCTTCACCTATGGCAGGAGTATCCCAACTGGTAACGGTTGCCGCAACGGTGGTCTGAACTACATCCATCCATTTGACGATGTAATTGTCGGGTGCCACTGCTGCAGGATTAGGATCAGGAGCCCACTGCAAGGTGTAGACTGCAGTCGCAGGAGCGTTCCAGGCAATATGAATCGTAGAACCGGGTAAAGGATAAACCGCATTTACCGCATTGGGAGTCTTAACGCCCATAAAACGAATAGTCTGATCAGAAGTTCCGTCCCATAAATATTCAGCCGGAGTCCATTGCGTCACACCCGCTAACTGAACAGTGTAAGTTCCGGCTTCCGTAAAGACATGAGGCGTAGTATAATTTGTAGTCACGCCATCCCTGTAAATTTCCGCACCTGGATAGTTGGACTCAACAGTTAAATTATGCGTAGGTGCAGGGTAAGGCGGACAAATTGGAATAGGAATTTGTGATGAAGTCTCATCAATCCAGTTGATAGCTGCTCCACCGGTTGGAAGAGTAATTTCCCATGAAAATGTATTAACCGGTGAATAACCTACTAAACTGCCCAGATAGGTAATTTCCAAATGAAGAACTTCACCAGATACCCACTGAGTTGTAAAAGAACCTAACTGAACATAGACACAACTGCGGTAAGGCATGGAACTACCATTACCGTAACGGTACACACGAATAGTGCCGGCAGGACTACTGCAGGTAGCTATTGTAGGGTCAGTTGAAAGAATTTCAGCCGGTCTTGCAGTTATCCAAGCCGTCAAAGTATAATTCGGTGATGTTTGTGTTGAAGGACAAGTTACATCGGGCAACTGACCGTCCGCCGTAGTTGAATTTATTACCTTCTGGGTGTAACCCCGAGGAGTACCTGCAAACAGACCTATTGCCACTATACATATAAGAGTTATTAATAGAAACTTTTTCATTCTATTCTCCTTTATTTACTTCTTGCAGAGGATGTTTTCACAGCACCACGAGGACCGGCAGGCCAAGTAATAGCAGAATTTGAATATATATACAAGGGAGTCCCTATGGATACACCAAAGTCAGGATCCCAGAAGCCGCCGCCGTAATTCGTGCAGCCAAACCAAGTCTGACTTGCATTGTCCCAAAGATTAATGGTATCAATTTCATCATTGGGACCGATGTCCACACCCGCTTCGCTGGCCAAGGTTAAATTGCTCTTATTCAGCGGAACCATAACCGTATTCAAACCGGGAACGATGTTATACTGGGCATTAGTTGCAGGCAAGGCACCGATGCTGTAATAATCAAACGCTACGGAACTGTAGTAATACAGAACACTACCGGGACCCACCGACAGGTCAGGATCCCAGAAACCGCCACCGTAGTTCGTACTGCCCAACCATGTCTGACTTGCATTGTCCCACAGATTAATGGTGTCAATCTCATCGTTGGGACCCATATATGCGCCAACTTCACTGGTAAGCGTCATTCCGTCGTCCATTGGCATAGCGGCAAAGTTAAGTCCCGGCACACTGGGATACTTTACATATCCGACCGTTGCGGACGGCGCTGATTCCACTGCCAGCAAAATACCTGCCGAAACGATTAGTAATAAGATAAATAAGTATTTCTTCATAATATTTCCTCCATATTATGATTAAATTTTTTCAATTTTGCTTTCCTTCCTTGATATAGAGGAAAGCAGCCCTATTTGCGAACTTAAAACACTTTCGGTTTTTACCCTCATTGAGGGCTGAACCGCCTTGCTGCGAAAACCTAAAAATCAAAAACATATACCTTTTCTTGCCTTAGCTTAATTCTATTTTTTAATCCTAATACCTCTATATATATCTCAAAAATCCTGTCAACAGTTTTTTGCATTTTTTTCTTTTTATTTTTCTTCGTCCGCAAATATACTCTCCCCAGCTATATTATCTGCGTTAAACTCAATTTTTGGATATATTCTTTTTTAGCAAAAGCAATGATTGATGTCAAGCGAAAAAATATTTTTTTTGGGAGTCATTATAATTTTAGGTCAAAACAACAATTTGATTGCTAAATAAAAAAAGGCAGGACAGCTTTTCAGCCGTCCTGCCGCCGTTTTGCATTTGTAGTTTAATCCGCCTGTTCAATCGCCAAGCAGAAAATCAGATTGCGAGTAACAATTTCAGCCAGCTTTGCCACGATGAATTGGAAGAAAAGCTCTTCTTCCTCTTCACTGTAAAAAGGCAGGTTCATTTGTTCTCTGACTTCCGCCCAAAGCTCATGCGCCAAACCATCCAAAAAGCGGTTCATTTTACCTCCTTGCGGTTTTATGTTGTTCCTGTATTTTGCACCGAAGATCTGCAAGTGTTCAGCCTTGCAAAGGACCTATTCGCTGCCTTCCTTTTTCTCCAATTGGTCCAGAACCCTGCCCATAATCAGGTCCAGCACCTTCGTGACCACCAATTCAAAAAACGCCTGCTCCTGCTCTTCATTCATCCAGGGCAGATTAACCTTGGCATTGATGTAATCAGCCAATTCTTTGGCTAAATTTTGAATTACCGGATTCATATTTTCTCCTTAATTAATATTTCAGCCCCGGAGTCCTTTTTGCCTTCGTATCCTTTAATGCGCAGACATACTATCGGGCAAATCGGACTTCGGTGCGCGGTATTTACGAAGTCCGGCCTCGGAGTTCTTTTTGCCTTCGTATCCTTTAATGCGCAGACATACTATCGGGCAAATCGGACTTCGGTGCGCGGTATTTACGAAGTCCGGCCTCGGAGTTCTTTTTGCCTTCGTAACCTATCGTGTGTGTAAAATCTATTAGGCAAAATGGACTTCGGTCGCGTCATTTACGAAGTCCGGAATTCCATTAGATTTATATACACTTGATATGCTTCCGGAGGAATTCCGAACTCCGAAACGGCTGTTATTCGCGCAGCTGTAGCATAGGATTGCATCCTGTTGTAACCGCAGGTTTGTAACCTGCGGAACTTAATGGGCGGGTGACAAACCCGCCCAAACAACAGGTTACACAACTATGAGACAAGGTTACTGGATGGAACTGGTAAGGTCTTCATACATAGTAACCATGGGAAGAAATCCCGCTTCCACCGCTTGAGCAATCGTGTATACTTCGGCATCCAACGCTACGATGTCCGCCAGAGTCACTGTTGCCAAATCAATGTGCGTCGGGTCTGACGCTCCCCAAGCAAACATCATCTTCAGCCACAGCGAAAATGATGTGGGAATCAACTGATTGCGAGGAACATTCTCCTTCCCGTTACGAACCCCGTAAGTCTTCAGGTCCGCCAAATAGTCGGAACTGACCTCACTGTATACCTTTGCCAAGTTTTTGACGATAGCACCCTTCTGATGGTTGTTATCGGTCAATGTGGGATAGACATACTCTCTGCCGATGCACAGGTTGCCCTTGCGGTAGGAACCGTAAGTCATCCCGTCCACAGTGCCGGAATATGTCTTGATGCCGTACTTGAATTTGACTTTCATGTTTTTTACCTCTTTTGGTTTAATTTTTAGGTTCCAATCTGTCGCGACGATTTTGGCCTCTATTTATTAATACCGAATAAAAATGGGGTTACCGAAGAAAATACGAATTTTTTTAGTATTACTAATTTTTCTATTGACATAATTTGCTTTACTACCAATTAGTTCAGATAGATAAAAAAAATTACGGAGGCCGTTATGAAAATGATGTTTGATTTCAGTGCAGGTGAAGCTGATGTGTATTTAATAATAACACTTAGCGGAAACCGAGTTCATTTCAGATGGGGTGAAAGTTCTTTCACTTTGAAAAGGACAACCGGCGTGAATTATTTGTTGGAATTGCTTCTGCATCCTTATCAAAGCATAACTGCTTCATCTCTTTATGCTTTGGTAAATCATCGGGCACGAATTTACAGTTTGCCGGAAGTTGATTTTAAGCAGGAAAACGGGGAAGGGGCATTTCATAATTTGATTACCGTACCTCAAGCGGACGGGAAAACATTACGAGAGATAAAGCTTCGGGTGAATGTGATCAATGCTAAAATAGCGGAAGCGGAGGAGTGGAATGATTTGGCGAGATTGGAAGAATTAAAGCTTGAGCGGGACAGTCTTCTGGATTATTTAAAGGAAAATCTAAATGTGCAAGCCATGATGAAAGAGATTAATGATTCAGATTACAAATGTGCGGATAATGTCTATCACGCTTTGCAGAATGCTCTGAATAACATAAATAAATCATGTCCCGAGTTGGGAAAGCTTCTTTACGAGAGCATGCAAATTTGGGCGAATTTACTTTTTACTCCGCCTGACGATTTTTCCGTGTTGATTCAGGAAAGCTGAGTTCGCTTTGTAACATAGCTTTCCAAGCTGTTGTCAGGGCGGGTTTGTTACCCGCCCATTTCTTTTCCGCAGGTTACAAACCTGCGGTAACAACAGGATGCAATCCTATGCTGCAAAAACCTGCGGTAACAACAGGATGCAATCCTATGCTACAAAAACCTGCGTTGACAATACGATAAATCGTATGTTACACCTGCCGGGAAAAGAAATTTTTGCAATAAGGGTTGACAATCCTGAGGGATAGAGTAAATGGTAATTTAAAGATAAAAATTATGTAAGGAAGGGATGTCTCTTCGCTTTATTAAAAGGCAAGGCTCCTTTTAAGATCAGGTTTTAATTTATGGGGGAACAAGTTTTTCCGACTAAAATACTAAAATAAAAGCGTAGATTATTTTATTTATGTTAAACAGCAATATTCAAAAGGAAATATATTTTCGGACGATTGATGCGGTCAGCCGCTAAAGAATTATGAGCAAAGAGCAGTTATACTGGAAGCTGAAAGGTTTTAACTGGAGAAAAGTGTTCCGCTTTCAAGCGGTGGCTTGGATGGGGACGGGTGTGAATATGCTTGTCATTTGGCTGTTGCACGGTCAATTGCATGTAAAATTGCTGATAGCGGGAGCGATAGCCATTGAAGTTGCCATAATTCATAATTTTAGTTGGAATTATTTTGAGACCTGGAAAGTTCGGGTTAATCACACTGTAGAGAATTATTTTCGGCTGTTATTGAGATATAATATAGTAACTGCGTCAATAGATTTTGTATTGAATTTGGGGACGCTGTGGCTGCTGAATCATTTTTTGGGGATGCATTATTTGTTAGCAAATTTGATCGGGCAATTATTAGGTCCGTTTTTCAAGTTCATAGCTAACGAATTTTTTATTTTTCCGAAAAAGGAGAGTATTTAACTATCAGTAAAAGAGGAATAATCATAAAAAAGTAGAAAGGAAAAAATAATGGAAGAAAATCAAACAGAGCATCCTGCGGAACGCATAATTGATACTTTAACCGGACCGTGGGAAAAAAAAGTTTTGAGGAAGTTAGCTTTGGCGCTTCCACCGAAAGTCGTTCCCGACCATCTCACGATTTTGGGTCTGTTTTCCACCCTGGTTATTGCAGCCGGTTATTGCCTTACCTGGTATTCGCCATATTGGTTATTTCTTGCCAGTTTCGGCTTTATTCTCAATTGGTATGCGGATAGCTTGGACGGCACTTTAGCGCGGGTGAGAAAAATTGAGCGTGAAAGATACGGCTATTTTGTCGACCATATATGTGACGCTTGGTCGACAGTGATCATGTGTTTGGCATTGGGAATATCTCCTTTGATGCAGATGGAATTGGGGATGCTTTTGGCGATAGGTTATCTGCTGCTGAATATTTATGCGCACATCGGAGCGTATACAAAAGCGGAATTCCGCATTTCTTTTCTGAAATTCGGACCCACGGAAATTCGCCTTGTCATCATTATTTTCAATACTGTCATTTGTTTTTGGAATCCCAAGATTTGGCTTTCCGCACATAATTATCTGACTTTTTACGATTTGGGTGCAATCTTCTTTTCTGTCGTCTTTTTTATCATTTTTATGTGGAATTCAGTTAAAACCGCAATTGTTTTGGACAAATTGGACAGGGCGCAAAAGCGGGAAGGGCAATAGTTTTTATAGTCTGCGGACGAGGAAAATCAAGACAATAAAAAACCCGGACTTTATTCAAGCCCGGGTAAGACAGATGCGTATGTCTTTGTTTAATTACTTCATAGGCAGGAAAATTTGGAAGCCGACATTGCAGCCGAAATCGGATTCTTCGTTATCGGTGTCATCCATATCTCCGCCGTATTTACCTAATCCCATTTTGTAATACAAGCCGAGGTCAAGACCCACATATTGATTTATGGGATATACATAACCGGCTTTCAAGCCCAAATACATTCCGGAATAGGATGTATCGATTGCACCTGCTTCAAGGCTGTTGGACTGATAGGTAAAGCCCAAACCACCATAAAAGTTCTTATAGAAATAGCGACCGCCAAGACCGCCGCCGAATGAGGATATGGTAGTGTCATAATCCTGATCGTCTTGATAAACATAATTGATCAGGACATCAACTGCCAAGTTATCAATTACGAAATAGCCGACTTGCGGCAACACACTAATGGTGGTAGTACCGTCAGCATCCGAATTTTCTTTGTAGCTGGAGAAACTGACAGTTCCGCCGGGGTTGATCGTGCCTTTCGTAAAAGCGCACAATCCCGTTACAACTAACAGGGCGAGAATGATAAATAGTCCTTTTCTCATAAAAACCTCCCAAAAGATTTTGACAAATTGTTGATTATAAATAAAACCTGTCAAGAAAAAAATCCCGTAAGCAGTGTTTGAATACTGTCTATCATATTATTTTTCAGTATGTTAAATTAGAGCATATAAGGAAGCAGATTCCTTCATTTTTAAGGGGAGAGAAGTGCAAGATAGAGCAGCAAAGGACTCCGTAAACGACGCGACCGAAGTCCATTTTGCCTAATATATTTTATACACACGATAGTTTACGGAGGCAAAAAGGACTCCAAATCGCTCACCGAAGTCCATTTTGCCGAATAGATTTTATACACACTATAGATTACGAAGGCAAAAAGGACTCCGTAAACGACGCGACCGAAGTCCATTTTGCCTAATAGATTTTACACACACGATAGGTTACGGAGGCAAAAAGGACTCCGAAATAATCAACAGAAGTCCGTTTTGCCTGATAGATTTTACACACACGATAGTATACGGAGGCAAAAAGGACTCCGAAACGCTCACCGAAGTTTATTTTGCCGAATAGATTTTATACACACGATAGGTTACGGAGGCAAAAAGGACTCCAAATCGCTCAGTTAATATTTGCGTCATTATCTTTTGCTTCTCTTGCGTCCTTTGCGTTAAAAATAATCACCTTTGCGTCTTTTGCGTTGTATAATCCCGAAGGGATTTGTTGTCAGTGGCGGGGAGCACGCTTTTCAATATACTTTATCTTGCTCTTGATTAGCGGAGGGTTAACGGGGGGTTAGCGTGGGGTAAGCCTCCGTTAACCCCTTGCTTTGAACGGGGAAGAGCTGAATTTGAAAGTTTGTGAAAGAGTATAATTTATATCGGCACAGTATGTTGGGTTGAAAATGGATAAAGTGACAGAGAAAGAAAAAATTGACAAAAACATCAGGCTTGAGGGGAATGGATTTAACGCCGAGTGTCTGCCTCTAAACCTTTATGGCAGGAGCGGACACCGATAGGGTATAGTTGGAAACGGCTATGCCTCCCATTTGGAAAGGCGGGACAGTTTGGTTTGCTGTCTTGCCTCCGGAAAAAAGGAGGTTTTATGAAAAAACTGCTTTATTTATTACCTGCACTGTGTCTGTTATTATCTATGAACGCATGCAGCGAAAATGACAACCCCACTGATGTTCCTCAGGACACGACTCATGTCTACGGTTACCAATTGGAGCAATTTATCGATCAAGCTACTGTAACCGATTCCGTAGATGCAGCGGCAGCGGATAGTCTTGATTTCAGAGGATTATTCGCCTATGAAATCGTGAGTGGGACGGACGGTTTCAGTCCGCGGCAAAGTTCTTTTGCCGGTTATGACTTAAATTGGGATACCTTCAGAAGCGGTTATTTGGTTCCTTCCGACCAAGGGCGAACTTGGTTTGCGGACCCGAATCTGCCGAGTGCTTTCCGAGTGAAGCATGCCGGTTATTTCAGAATGTATCGTAAAATTGAGGTCATAGCAGCGGACAATTCTTCGCAAATGATTGAGCTGCGAGGTTTGCCTATTCATCAAGTAACAAATTGGGACGGCAATCCTGAAGACGCAATCAAGCTTTCCGACCTTTTGCAGGGGATAGCGTCTTACGATTCCGTGAGCATCGTGTGCTTTGATGATTACGGTTTGGGCAGATATTACCAGCCTGCAGCAATTAACGACGGTTATTATTTGCTGTCCAGCGAACGGACGATTTTCCCGACTGCCGCTTTGCCGAGTAATATGAAGAAAATGAAAAAAGTGGCATACCTGCGCGTTTATGGAGCTGCTACCGGTCAGGTTCACGCCTTTGATTTGGCACCTAATACAGCAGCAGACATAATTTTTACCGTTCCGGCAGACCTTTCGGGTTATACTGCAACAGAGCTGAAAAACTATCCGACAAAAGATCTGCTCGATTAAGTTCAAACTCGGCAGAATTAATTTTCGGGAAGGGACGATGCTGAAGCGGAAAGCGATTTATCTGCTGCTGCTTGGTGCAGGGATTTTTTGTCTGGCTCCGTTAAATGCGGAAACGAAAGCGCAACAGGATACGACCGGATTTAAACGCTACACATTGGAACCGATAAGAGTCATAGCGCGCAGGCCTCAGGAAGCGCTCAGCACTCTTTCCACCGTAAATTTGACTACCGATGTTCCGAAAGTGGCATCCAACCTGAAAGCCGCTTTGGAAGATAATCCCGGTTTAACCGTAACCGTGGGAACGAAAGATGAAAGCAATTTGCGCCTTCGCGGCTTCCGCAAAAATGAAGTGCGGATTTTGGTGGATGGCCGTCCTTTGAATGCAGGCTACTTCGGGAATGTTGATTTGCAGAATCTGCCTTTGGCGGAAATCAGTGAAATCCAGATTTTGAAAGGTCCGGCGTCTTCTCTTTACGGCAGCAACACGATGGGGGGAGTAATCAATATCATTACCAAAGAGCCTTCTCGTTCGCAATGGCTGAAAATCGGTCTGCTGGCAAAAAGAAATAATACCAATCAGGCGGAAGTAAGTTTGGCGCACAGCTTTTCCGAAAGCAATTTCCGAATTTACGCAGCCCGAGAGCATACAGACGGCTTTGTTTTACCCGCTGATTTTAAGCCTACGGCTTGGGAAAACGGAGATGTTCGCAATCATAATCAAAAGACGCAATACAATTTTCAGGGCGAATATAATTTCACTGTCGGCGGACTGCATACTTTGGGCTTGACTGCGGGTGTGACGGGAATTGACAGAAAGGAGATACCTTCTTCCATATACGAGCCTTCCCAATACAGATTGTATAAAGATTGGCTGCGTTATCAGTCCACGGTGATGGGCGAATTTATCCTTTCCGAAGAGGCGCAGCTAAATTCCTTCCTTTATTTTGACGGCGGGCAGGATACCTATCAGGAATACAACGACCCCGAATATCAGCATCTTTACATCAATTCGGAAATGCGATACAGCACTTTCGGTTTTAATCCCAGATTGGATTGGACGCCGCTTGACAAACTGAAGCTGCAGACCGGATACAGATGGGAAAATCAATTCAGCACGCGAAAAGACAACGGCAATTATCAGGATTGGACATCGCACGACTTCAATCTGCACAATCTTTTTCTGCAGGCTGGTTATCAGGCGAAAGAGAATTTGGATTTAACGGCAAGTTTGGGAGAATCAATAGCTACGGGTGATTTGAAAGACAAACCGACCGGGTATGCCGAACCGGCCTTGGGCGTCTATTACACGCTTGCTGATTATACGCTTCTATCATTGGCGTCAGGTGTCAATACTGCATATCCAACTTTGCGCCAACTTTACAGTGCGGAAAAAGGCAATCCGAATTTGAAACCGCAATCTGCCTTGAAAACTGAAGCTTCCGTTAATCATCCTTTTACTTGGAAAGACCTGGGCGGTTCAATTTCTTTGAGCACTTATTATAATATAGTGAGGAATCTGATAGATCTCAAAGACGGAAAATACGACAATATTTATCAAGTAAATTCCTACGGTTTGGAGAGCGGATTTCTGCTGCAGCCCTTTGCCCGGTTGGATTTTGATTTCGGTTATGCCTTTTTGCGGTATTCGCATTCCGGCGATTACAGATTGACCGAGACCCCGCGCAACAGTTTGGATTTAAAAGCCAATTTTACTCTGCCGCTGCAGATTAAGTTTACTTATAATTCTCTTTACAGAGACTGCAGATTAAGCCAAGATGAAAATTATAATTACAAAGTTCTGCCTTCGTATTGGACGCATACTTTAATGGTTTATAAATCCTTCGGCAGATTTAGCGTTAAAGCCGGTCTGGAAAACATTTTTGACACATATTACGAAGAAGAATACGGCTATCCCGCTCCGGGAAGAAATTTCAGCGTTAAGCTGGAAGCGGCAATTTAGCACACTAAAATAAATTAATAAGCCAATTGCCAACCGAAGACAATCTGATTATTCCAATGCGAATGAGAAGTTTTTTCCGCAGCTTGTGACAAAAACAGATGATGATGCTTCAGAATGCCGATGCGAAAAGAATTCTCTATCCTGTATGTATTGACAATTTTGCCCTGAAGCCATTGCGCCGTGCTGTCATACAGCTCATTAAAGGTATCAAAGTAGGTGCCGTAATTGGTTAAGTAGCTGTATCCGACATTATCCTGGCCGGGTATTGTGCTGACACCCTGACGCATGAAAGAAGCGTAACTTGTATAACTGCAGTCCCAAGGCAGAGGAACATCCAATCTTCCCGCAAAATGAATCAGGTTTGCTCCGAAGGGAAAGCCCAAACAATGATTGTCCTGCGTGTATTTATCATACATTAAATTATGCGTGTATGTCCACGGACGGACAGCAGTCGCTTCAAAAGTGGTTCTGATCCTTTTGTTTTCAGCCAATTGATAGGGCCAAAGATAAGAAACTCCGCCCTGTCCGGCATATTTGTTTCCCCACCAATCATGGAGCAATTTTTCGGGACGAAATTCATCCATCATAAAAGTGAAGTAAAACAGCCACCTGTCATGCAAATGCCAATCAAAACCGGCATACATGGTGGCATTATCTCTGTCATGATCACTGTCCGCAATTACTCTGTGGTAACCTTGGGGCAGAAGATAATTAAAATTGAAAGCAGTGTTTCCGTAGATGAGTGTTTCACCCGCATAGATATTGACCTGATGAGCAGGCTGCCAGGTAAATTGATGAGCAACGAAGTATTTATTCGGATAATTGTGATTGTTCAGAATATGATTGTGGTAGATGGCGAGAGTGCTGTCCGCCATGAGCTGTGCATTCATTAAAGAAATGACGAAAGTGCCGATTTGGAATTCGGCAGTCATAAAGGCATAGTCGTTCACGCGATCGTTCAAGAGAATGCTGCCCGTGATGCTGTTGCCCATATTCAGTCTTCCCCTGCCGAGAGAAGCTTTGATGATGTTATCCTCATAATTTATGCCGGCCGTGCAGTCGCCGAATTCAAAGTGATGTCCGTAATATTTCCAGTGCGAATTCAGAATGGGACTTTGGGAAGCACGAAGAGAATCTCCGCGCAGAGAACTGTATGTGAATTGGGAATGGAAGCTCCATTTGTTGTTCAGCCAAGCCTGCTGATTGAAGCCTACATAGAAAAAGTTAAATTGCGAGCCGGGGAAAAAAGTGCCGTCGTAACCCATCAGATAATTGGACCGGTTAAAGAAATCCAAACCCTGATTTTTGTAATGGTAGCGGAAAATGGCATTTTCGTCTTTGTAATTGCTGAAAAGGCTGTAACCGAACCGCTTAAAAGTGTCCCAATTTCGGATGGGAATTTCCCACCAGATGGAATCTTCGCACTCGGGAAGGTAACGCGGTTCCGGTTGAGTGTAATTATCCGCCACACTTGAAACGTAAGGAGTGTAGGTCAGTTCAGGAATAAATGCCGAATATCTGATGGCATTCAGCTGTGAAAAAAAGCAGAGCATTAGGGAAACGACAAGCAGAGAAAGATAAAATTTATTCACGACGATGCTTCTTCCTTTTAATGATTTTTTTGCCGCGCCGGATATAGAAATCCGCTTCGGGTTCAGTCAGCAAAAGCTCGCGCGCAATTTCATTTTCCTGCCAGCCGCGTTCCAAAAGACGAACTGTCAGGTCCTGCTTACCGGCATCATAGACAATTCCGATTTTGGATAGGGTTGCAGCGGTATTTTTACGCTCTTTGCTTTTAAGAGCGATGTCTATTATAATTAAGAACAGGACTGCCAGAATGATAAGGACAAGCAGCCAAAACCACAGCGGTAAAGAAAAGAGAATGCTATATCTTTTTTTATCAGAAGAGGGAAGGGTGCCGCTTCCGCACGTGGCAGACCGAGTTAAAACTGTGTCAGGATTTGATTTTTCCGATGCCTGCGATAAAGGGTGGGTGGTAAATCTCTGAGCTTCATTGAGAATAGCCTCTGCGGGCTCATTGTTTTCCAATTTGATGAGAGCCGCTTGAGCGGCAGGATAATATTTGGAATCGGTTGAGACAAGACGCAATTTGGTTTTTGCCTCTTCCGGCTTATTGCTTCTGAGCAAGGTGAGCGCCCATAAATAATAGCCGTCTGTCTGCTTTGGATAATGCCTCATCATTATGGCATATTCTTTGGCAGCGGCATCCCATTGCTCAGTCTGCTCATAGAACCGCGTTTGAGCTAAATAATCTTCATAAGTATAGGGGTCGTGATAAGCAAAAATATCCAGAAAAATGCGGAAGGGATTTTCCGCGGAGGAAGTCTCTAACAGAAAAGGTCCGTTTACGGTTACGATTATTTTCAGGTAAGAAGGACTGCCGGCAAAAGTAACTGAACTGATCAAATTGTTGTTATCAATGCCGGAAGGAGAAGGTGCCGCAAGTTCACAATTTTGAAGAGTAATAATGAGTTGGTGCTTACTTCTGTCCACGGTATGAGACCAATCTGTTTTTTCCGAAAGAGTAATCGTAATTCTGGAAACGAGAGGATTATCCGTGCTTGCAGTAATTTTAGTTACTGATGTCTGGGTTGCCGATAAGCAGACTGCAAATAAGGTAAGGCAAATTAAGAAAAAGCGTCTCATTTTGGGGAATTATCTCCCGCATGGATTTTTCCACATTTACATTTCATCATTTAATCCTGAAATCATTTTTTAGCTAAACCGTCAAGAAAATACTCACTTATATGCCAATAATAACTGTGTTGGAATTATTCAAGGCAAAAGACGCAAAGGAGATATATTTTAACGCAAAGGACGCAAAAGACGCAAGAGATAATGATGCAAAGGACAAATAAAATGCAAAAATGTAAAATCACAGGTTTTGGAGTTCTTTTTGCCTTCAGAGAGCGATTCGGAGTCCTTTTTGCCTCCGAAATCTATAGTGTGTATAAAATCTATTCGGCAAAATGGACTTCGGTGAGCGACATTCAGAGCGCGTCATTTCCGAAGTCCGGAATTCCATTAAGTTCATATAAACTTTGTTATGCTTGCGGAGGAATTCCGAACTCCGAAATGCCATTTTTTCGCGCAGCTTGTAGCATAGGATTGCATCCTGTTGTAACCGCAGGTTTGTAACCTGCGGAAAAGGTCTGAATTATTAGGGCAGACACACCGGTCTGCCCCTACCTGTTATATATTGTTTCGGATGATTATCCCAATTCGGAATAAAGAGGAAAACGGGAGGTTAGTTCTCTGACTTCTGTTTTGATTTCAGCCAAAGCTTCCTCGTTTTTGATATTATCAGCCACGCGACGGATGAAAGAGGCTATTTGTTTCATTTCGGGTTCTTTCATTCCTCTGGTGGTGACTGCAGGAGTTCCCAAACGGATACCGGAAGCGACAAATGGCGAGCGAGTGTCAAAAGGCACGGTGTTTTTATTGGCTGTGATGCCAGCTTTGTCCAAAGCTTCTTCCATTTTCTTGCCGCTCGGTCCTCCGGAATCTTTAGTTCCCAGATTCATCAGCATCAAATGCGTATCAGTTCCGCCGGAGACAAGCTTGAAATTGTTTTCCAAAAGGGCACCGGCAAGAGCTTGGGCATTATTGATAATCTGTTGCTGGTAGGTTTTGAATTCTGTCTGCATAGCTTCGTGAAAAGCGACTGCTTTGGCGGCAATAATGTGTTCCAAAGGTCCGCCCTGAATTCCGGGAAAGACTTTGGCGTCTACATCTTTGGCATATTTTTCTTTGCAGAGAATCAGTCCGGAACGAGGACCGCGCAAGGTCTTATGGGTAGTGGAGGTAACAATATCGGCATAGGGGACCGGATTCATGTGCAGTCCGGCAGCCACCAAACCTGCAATGTGAGCCATGTCCACCATTAAAGTTGCTCCGCAGGCGTCTGCAATTTCTCGGAATTTTTTGAAATCCATGGCACGAGGGTAGGCACTTGCTCCGGCTAAAATCATAACAGGCTTATTCTGCATGGCAAGGTCATAAATAGCGTCGTAATTGAACTGCTCGGTTTCTTTGTCCACAGTGTAATGAACGATGTGATAAAGCATTCCGGAAAAACTGAGCGGATGCCCGTGGGTTAAATGTCCGCCGTGAGCCAATTCCAATGACAAAATCGTATCTCCGGGCTTGCACAAAGTAAAATACGCAGCCATATTAGCTTGGGAACCTGCATGAGGTTGAACATTGGCATGCTCCGCTCCGAATAATTGTTTGGCGCGTTCAATTGCCAGACGCTCCACTTCGTCAATGTATTCGCAGCCGCCATAGTAGCGTCCGTATTGATTGTAATCAAGTTTGCCGGTTTCTTTGTCCCAACGGTAGGGATAGCCTTCGGCATATTTGTTGGTGAGAACTGAACCTTGAGCTTCCAATACGGCTAAAGAAGTGAAATTTTCGCTGGCGATTAACTCCAGATTCTGCTGCTCGCGCCTGAGTTCTTTTTCCATAAAGGCAAAAAGCTCGGGATCGGTTTCTTTGATGTGTTTCATTTGTTACCTCTATTCTTTATCAATTTTTTCTATGCGTCTTTGATGCCTGCCGCCTTCAAACTCGGTTTGCAACCAGACCTTGACCATGGTTATAGCATCTTCGGAAGATGTATATCTGCCAGCTAAAACCAAGATATTGGAGTCGTTATGCCGGCGAGAAAGTTCAGCAATTTCAGGTGTCCAGCACAAAGCTGCTCTGATGCCTTTGAATCTATTGGCGACAATGCTCATACCGATACCGGAACCGCAGATTAGAATTCCGCGCTCCAAGATGCCTTTGGCAACAGCTTCCGCTGCAGGTTTACCCGTATCCGGATAATCCACTGCGTTTTGGTCATAACTGCCAAAATCATTCCATTCAATTTCAGGGAAAGCTTTTTTTATTTCTTCCTTCAGGCAAAAACCGGCATGGTCGGAAGCAATGGCAAGTTTCAACTGCATCTTTTATGCCTGCAAAGCACCCAAGGCAATGGAATACAATTTTGATTTGGCACTGTCCCCGCGACTGGTAAGCACGCACGGAACTCTGGCACCGATTACGATGGCACCCAATTCGGCTCCGCACATCTTAGTCTGAGTCTTGTAAAAAGTATTGGCTGCTTCAATATTGGGGAAAACAATGCAGTCCGCATCACCGCAAACTTCGCTTTTGATGCCTTTAATTTCCGCACTTTCGCGGTCCACGATTAAATCCAGAGCCAGAGGACCTTCTACAATTGCGCCTTTGATTTGCCCGCGCTGAGCCATTTTGGTTAACAGAGCAGCATCGACACAAGAGGGAACTTTCGGCAAAATCTGCTCTGAAATGGCTAACATGGCAACTTTGGGCATCTCTATTCCTAAAAAATGAGCAGTCTTGATCACATAATTTGTCATAGCAATTTTTTGTTCCAAAGTAGGTAAAGGAATAATGGCTACATCAGTGACAGTCAATAATTTGTGATAATTCGGAGTTTCAATTACGGTAACATGACTGAGCACCGCTCCCGGATTGACTATTCCTGTTTCTTTATTCAAAATTGCCTTCATATATTTATCAGTGCTCAGAAGACCTTTCATCAAAAAGTCTGCTTCGCCCTTGTTAATCATCTCCACAGCTTTGGCTGCTGCTTTAGTATCAGTATCCACAGGAACTATTGTGAACAGAGTGCTGTCAATCTTCAGGGTTTCGCAAGTCTTCAAAATAGCATTTGGATCACCGACTAAAATTCCTTCCACAATCTCTTTCTTGATCGCTTCACAGACACCGGCAATTGTATGCGAGTCATTTGCCCAAGCGGCAACTAATCTTTTTTTGGGACGCTGCTTCACCAGATCCAAGATTTGATTTAATTTGGTAACAGGCATAAAAACTCCTTATCTTATCTTTTTCTTTTCATTATCTAAATTTATCAGATATTTTGTCAAGATTTCTTTAACCGAATTAAAAATATTTTAGCTTAATTTATTGAATTATATGGTATTAAGACGGCTGTTAAATAATTAAAGAATATACAAATGGGAGAATATAACCATCGGGGCGAACCTATGTGTTCGCTCTCACAGATATGCTCACTGCCGATACCCGCTCACAACAGGATAAAATCCTATGCTACAAAAACCTGCGCCAAAAACCGGCATTTCGGAGTTCGGAATTCCTCCGCAAGCATATCAAGTTTATATGAAATTAATGGAATTCCGGACTTCGTAAATGACGCTCTTGTAACATAGCTTTCTAAGCTGTTGTCAGGGCGGGTTTGTTACCCGCCCATTAAGTTCCGCAGGTTACAAACCTGCGGTAACAACAGGATACAATCCTATGCTACGAATGTTGTAACATAGCTTTCCAAGCTGTTGTCAGGGCGGGTTTGATACCCGCCTATTTTTATTGTAGCATAGATTAGCAATCTGTTGTATTCCGGCAATAGCATTGCCGGATTTATTTTTACCCTAAAAGCGGGCATTGCTAATACCCGCTCACAACAGGATACTATCCTATGCCACAAAAACCTGCGGTTTGTTATTTTATCATACATAACATTTTTTGCGTCTATACCTTTTGCTTCTTTTGCGTCCTTTGCGTTAAAATATATCAACTTTGCGTCTTTTGCGTTGGCATATCACCGAAGTCCGTTTTGCCTTATGGTCTTATATCACTTGAAACTTAACGAAGGCAAAAAGGACTCCGAACGACTAATATTTCGGAGTTCGGAATTAATTTCCTCAGTCTTTTTTCTTTTTCAGTAATCTGTAGACTTGCATTCTGTCCAATTCACCCAGTTTTCCGGCAGCGGTAATATTGTCTCCTGCTTCCTCAAGCAGCATTTTTATGTATTGGTGTTCCAGTTCGTCTTCAATGCGCTGCTTGTATTCTTTAAACTCCTGCCATTTCAAAGGCAGATTGCGATAGATGGAACCGGAAGAAGTATCCGCTTCCGCGGCAAAATCTTCCAAAGTGAGACGGTCACCGGTGCAAACAAGGACCGCTCTCTCCATTTCGTTTTCCAGTTCGCGCACATTGCCTTTCCACTCTCTGTTCTGCAAAAAGTTGAGCACGGCAGGATGAATCGATTTTATCTGCTTATTGAATTTCTCGTTGAATTTTTTCAAGAACGCCATTGCCAGCAGAGGAATATCTTCTTTGCGTTCAGCTAAAGAGGGAAGCTCAATCGTCATAACTTTCAGGCGATAATAAAGGTCGGAACGGAAAAGATTGCGCTCCGCCAGTTCCTCCAAGTTTTGATTGGTAGCGGCAATAATTCTGACATTGACGGGAATATCTTCATCACTTCCAAGCGGAGTAATCACCTTCTCCTGAATGGCACGCAAAAGCTTTGCCTGCAATGAAAGAGGCATCTCTCCTATTTCATCCAGAAAAATCGTCCCGTTATCGGCTAACAGAAGTTTGCCTTTTTTATCGGAAACCGCACCGGTAAAAGCACCTTTTTTGTAACCGAACAATTCTGATTCCAATAATTGCTCCGGAATAGCTGCACAGTTAACAGCAATGAACGGAGTTTTTGCACCGGACTGATTAGCCAAAGTATAGCGGCGATGAATTTCGCGTGCCACCAATTCTTTTCCGCTGCCGGTCGGACCTGTAATCAAGACATTGACATTGTGCTCGCTTACGAGAGAAATTTTGGCATAGACTTCCCGCATTTTTGCACCGGAACCGACCATGGTGGGTATTTCACGTTCGGCTTCTTCGGCTGTGAAATCAAATGTCTGCTCCAAACTTTTTTCTTTATTTTCCAGATTTGAGATTGCAGCCTGAGCCAAGAAGAAAGCTGTTTTACAGGCGGCTTGGAGCTTGGAATCCAATTGAGCGTTCTGACGAGAATCACAGTAAAAAAGCCTAAGCACTCCATTTGAACCTGTTTCAGTGTAACCGAATACAGTCGTAATTCCCAATCCCGAAATGTCGGAATAAACTTTCCCTTCCAAATTGGCAGGGACGGGATAAAAATAGAAAAAACCTGATTGCCGGGAAAGAAAATCCAGCAGTCCGGGACTTAAAACAAGATCGGCAACCGGAATGACATTGCCTTGGCGATCAATTGCAGTCAACGGCTGCAAAGTTTGATTGACTGATTGGAAATAAACATAGTTATCAACCGATATTAACTTGGTTGCAAATCGCAACGCCGCCAAAGCTATGTCTTCCTTTTCGGTTTGCGTGGAAAGAACATCAATAAAGTCCGCCCAGAAAACGGGATTGCCTGCTGTTTGATTTCCTGCTTCCGATAAAGTCTTGATAGGTTTATATGAATATAATGTGATTGCTTCTTGAATTTCTTCCGCTAATAGTGATAAAGCTTCTTCGGGAAATAGGCGTAAGCATTGAGTCAAATAATAAAGATAGGTATCCAATTCGGATTTGGCTTTAATTTCATTCATCCGTTCTTTGACAACCGCATAATCAGAATTGAAAAATGCTTTCAGAATAGGCATTTCCGCCAGCTCATGCAGATAATTTGACGCTTGCCAATAGCGCTTTTCATACATATTCAAAAAGAAAAGCTCTCTTTGCAGAATTTCGTGCAAACTTCCCGGATTGAGATTGATGCTTTCTGCCAATTGCTCTGCGGAGGCGGATTCGGTAACTAAATAGAAATGTAGCAGCCAAGCTAAAATTTCCTGATACTGCAAAAGATTTTCTGTCACTTGCGGATTTGCTTTCAGGGCTGTTAAAATCTCAATTGCATCAGTAAATTCACCTTGAGCAAAAAGGGCTCTGGCTTTGAGGACATTGCCATTCGCATACAAATTCCATTTCTCATTGGTGTAGGTGATACTGATAGCTTTTTCGGCATAATAAATTACTCTTTTCCATTCTCCGCGCTTTAAATGCAAATCACCCAAATTGAGATAAGAAACTGCCTCAAACTGTAAATTGCCGCTTTGCTTAGCTTCCAGCAGCACATCATTGAAAAGCTGTTCCGCTTCGGAATAGCGTTGCAGAGTGAAATAGACAACGCCTAAATTGTTCATAGCTCGAAAGAGACTCTTCCTATCTTTGTGCAAACGGAAAAGGTCAATGGCTGTCTTATAGGACTCGATCGCTTCGTCAAATCTTTTCAAAGCCTGCAGGACAATTGCGCGATCGACAGACAGGACTGCTTTATAAAGTCCGTCACTTTGCGCAATTAAGTCCTCATACATGGAATTGGAAAGTTCAAAGTGACCGCAAATCCGCGCAAGGAATGCTTCTTTTTTCTTTAATTCAAAAGGCAGAGTCTTGATTCGCTTGTTCAACTGCCGCAGAAATTCAAAGGCGGAAAGGAAATACTCTTTTTTAATCAGGTCTTCTATATACCGGCTCCAATACTCCAAAGCCGCATCTTTGTCGCCGGTTTTAAAAGAAATTTCTCCCGCTACATTAAAAAGATTGGCTTTGGCGGCACACTCCACCGCTTTTTTAATTGCCGCAGCCGAAGGTTTGCCGCCTGCACGCTCATGCCTTTCAGCCCGAATTTGCGTAGCTTCAAATACAATCTGCTTTGTCAGCAATCCTTCCTGCACCAAAACATACCAATTTCTCCACACTTTTTCCACCAGCGCTAACGGCAAAGAGATATTAATCCAACTGAGGAATTCGGTCAGTTCATTTTTTCCCTGTAATTGCGGAGCTGCTTTGAGCAGGGAAAGCAGCTGCATTCTGATTTGGAAAGGTTTTAAAACTTGATTTTGCTCCTTCAGCATCGGATTGTCTTTCGGGTTAGAAATTATATCGGCAAAAGCTTCTTTGATTTCACGAAGTGAAACTGGCTTTAATTCGCTTTCCGAACCGAGCCACAGCTGCATGGCATTAGTGCGTGCCGCTATTTCGTTAAAGAAGCTTGTCGGTTCCAAATTTTTATTTCTGCGTAAAAGAATGGAAACAGGCTGCTCTTCCAGCCATTCAATAAAGTGTGGTTGATAGATGTTAGTTTCGCGATAACCAAAAGGAAATGAGCGGAAAAACTCTTCCGGCTGAGTAATAAAAGTAATTTCGTCCAAAACAAGCAGCTTTCTGCCTTCCGCTTCCGTTAAAAGAGAAAGCTGATTTTCCAGTTTTTGAGGCTCATCGGCATAATCACAGTTCAGAGAACGCTTCTTCCATAATTTTTCCGCTGCAGACAACTGAGTTTTGAATACATAATTTTCAACTTTGGATTCCGCCAATCCCTGCAGATTTAGATTGTGTTTTGCGGAAAGAGCCGCTGCAACTTCCTGAGCTGAAGGACGCTTGAGCGGAGAATAAGTAAGCAAAGAAAGAAGTAATTCATCAGTTTCCAGTATGCTTAATTGCTTCTGCCACAATTCTTCATCACATATCAGATGCAGGTATTCTTCTTCACCGACAGTGTCCATAATTGTTTTTCCATGTTTAAGATAAAACCATAGCATCCCCAAAGCAAAAACATCGCCCGCTAAATGATTGGTCAGGCGCAGGATTTTTTCAGGAGCGGCAAAAGCGATAGTGCCTCGCATTTCTCGTTCAAACATCAGGTTCATTGTCGCCAAACCCAAATCGATAATGTAAGCGGCGTTATTCTTGACGATTATATTATCGGGTTTTATATCGTTCAGGCAAATTCCCAAAGCGTGAATGGAGGCGACTGTAAGACAAAGGTCCGCCAGACAGATTTCAGCTTCTTGAATATTGCTGAAAGCATGAATGGATAAAGGCTCGCCTTTCAAGTATTCAGTTACGAGATTGGGTTTATCGATTACAAGAAAGCCGATAGGTTTGATTATGTGCTCCGCGGAAATTGTCTGTAAAAATAAATATTCGGCTCTGGCTTGCTGTTCCAATATCGGCTCAAATTGTTTCAATATATATTGCTTACCGTTCGGAAGCTCAATTAAAGAAATACTGAGCGTTTTATCTTGCTTGAGCACAGAAACGGTCCGAGCTCTTTCCAGAAAATCCTTTGTTATTTCCATAGTTTTTATCCGCCGCTTTTTTGTTAGAAACTTGGAGATAAATTATTAGTCAATAAAAAAACTCCCTCTTTCTTGCCTACGCTTGAAGAGAGGGAGTTTCAGTTTGGGAAGGAGTTTATCTCATGATTGTTATTTTTTGGCTAATGGTAAAGCCGGTGCCTTGCAATTTTACGAAATAAATTCCATTGGCGACAGACTTGCCGTTATGGTCAGAGCCGTCCCAAACGAGAGTATGACTGCCAGATTTCACTTTGGAGTTGAGCAGGGTCTTTATGCATTGACCTTTCAGGTTGTAAATACGCACAGCAACCTGAGAATCCTTCGGAGCTGTATAAGAAATCACGGCGTTAGTTTTGAACGGATTGGGATAGATGTTCATAGCAGCATGGACGACCGGAACGACGGCATCTTCATTAGTGGTCGGAGCGTTCAGAACGAAATTCAAGCTCTGATTACCTGTCAAAGTCAGGTTCTGCGTTACTGTTCCGTAACCAAGCTTCGTGGTAACCACGGTGTATACTTGGCTGGGAACATTGGAAACTGTGTAGAAACCTGTTTCATTGGCACGGGCAAATCCCAACACTTCATTATTGCTGCCAGTCAGCATTACAATAGCGTTTGCTATAGTCTGACCTTCGGCATCGGTAATTCTGCCGCTCAAGTTGCAAGGTCCGTCAGCTTCACTGGCTGTAAGATTGAAATCAATTCCGGAAACAGGACCGTGAACTGCAACTGCATCCGCATCTTCCCAAGTTAGGACATTATCGTAATAAGTGGGAGCAGTGTAAATTGAATAAGCAACAACATAATAATTACCCGGTCTCAAATGATTAATGGTATATGCACCGCTCGCGTTGGTGACTGTTGATTCTTCCCAATCTTCGTCACTGGACACTGCAACCACGGTAACAGGATAAGTAACTGCTTCCCCGTTTTCGGTAATTGTGCCGCTGATACTGCACTGCAAACTGTCCTGCCTCGGAATCAGGTCAAAATTTATATCAGTCAGGTTTTCATCCAGCATTATAACTGTCGCATGGAAAGGATTCTGTGCGTGATCATAGAATTGAATGCGATAGAAATGTGTGGTATCAACGGCAGCTAAAGTATATCTGCCGACCGGCAAAGTCAAAGTATAAAAGCCGTTAGCATCCGTTAAGGCCTGATATTCGTTATTAAACATAGGGTCGTGCATCGGGAAATGATGGAAGCCCATTCTGTCCGTTCTGACCTTAATGCCTGCTAAAGGAGCTTGAGTATCCGCATCTTTAACATATCCGCTGACTGTATAATTCTGAGGATCGGGAATTGTTATATTTATACCCGTTACATCTTGATCGGTTACGGTTACGGCAGTAGCTTCGTCAATATTATAAACGGAAGGATAGAAAACTACGGGTGAGCCCATAGTCCAGACGGAAACATAATATTCGCCTGCCGCTACATTAGTGAAAACATAATAGCCGCTGGAATCGGGATGAACCATTCTGTGCTCGTGATGCATCATTCCCTGATGATTGTGATCGTCATTGGCAGTGCTGCGCAATTCCACAACCCCATTGGTCACAGGTCCATTCTCCGCATTGTAAATATAGCCGGAAAGGCTGTATCCCATGGGAGTGGTGCCCACAATAATATTCACATTTTCAGTCATCTGATTCGCAATCACCTCAACGGGCGCGGAAAAGGCTATCGGAGCATGTTCTTCATCCAACAGACAAGCCATATAACTGCCTGCGGGAATATGATTGATTACATAATGACCGTTGAAATTTACATGCCCGAAAAGATTGGGAAGCACGACAGTCGGTTCACTCACTGTTACCAAACCGACTTCTGCCATCATTCCCATATTATTGTTGTTAATCAAACCGATAACATTGCCGGATATTGCACCAAAATTGTGAGGTGGGGGATCATTCTGCGGGGTGAGCTGAATGTCTATACCGACAATCTCCTGATCGTCTGCATCAATTTCTACGACTTGAATTTCTCCTGTTTCCGGGTCTGCGTAACAGCTGCGCACAAAACCCGGTGCATTTGCATATACATAATAACTCTCCGCGGGGATATTCTCAAATGTATAATTCCCTGTTTCCGCAGTAATAGTATTACGAAAACCTATACCGTTTCCGCCGTGCTCTCCGTTCTGAGGAAAAGCAAACATCAATTGAACATTAGCATGATTTATCGGCTGACCATTTTCATCTGTGATTGTTCCGCTGATGGAACCAGCCAGAAGAGGAAGAGCTGAACAAATCAGCAAAAGAAGCATGACGAGGAAACTGTTTCTGAACGATGTCTTTGCTCGCATTTTATAACCTCCGTTAACTTATTATCTTTTTTTTTTAATCTCGAGACATAAAAATTAAAATGCAACTCTTGTGCCAATTTTTTATTATAGTTATATCTTATTGTTTTTCAAGTGGTTATTAAATCGTTAATAATTGTGTTAGATTAAGAAATGTAACTATACTGTTACAACATAATAACGGAAATTCACCTAATTGCTTCAGTAATAATATATTAGAAGATGAGTTTAATTTGTATCAGCTATGTAACGGTGTAACAAATATGTTTCCGTATCGGCTGCTCAACTTTACCCTTTTTTATTCTGATAGCTATTCACCGATTATTTTGACTAATACACGTTTTCGCCTTTTGCCGTCAAATTCGCCGTAAAAGATTTGTTCCCATGTACCGAAATCAAGTTTTCCATCGGTTACGGCAACGACAACTTCGCGACCCATAATTTGGCGTTTGAGATGGGCATCCGCATTATCTTCAAAACCGTTATGAGCATATTGGGAATAAGGTTTTTCCGGTGCCAATTTTTCCAGCCATCTCTCAAAATCCTGATGCAGACCGCTTTCATTGTCATTGATAAATACGCTGGAAGTAATGTGCATGGGATTGACCAGACACAAACCTTCTTTAATTCCGCTTTCGGCAACGCAGTGTTCCACTTGCGGAGTAATATTGACGAAAGCGCGACGCGTTTCGGTTTGGATAATAATTTCGTGTCTGTAGCTTTTCATAATTTTCTCCTAATCGAGATAGCGTAAAAGGTCAAAAGGTCTGTCCAAAATAATTCGTGCACCGGCTGCAGCCAATTCTGCTTTTCCTCTAAAACCCCAACCTGCTCCGATGGCAAACATGCCCGCATTTTTTGCGGTAAATACGTCAATATCAGAATCACCGATTAAGCCGATACTTTCTGCAGGCAATTTCCACTGCGAGGCAATGTCTAAGGCTAAGGTCGGATCAGGTTTTACGGGTTGATCCTTACGCTGTCCGATAACGGGAGAAAATACTTTCCTGTCTTCGTAACCGAGCCAATTTCCAAAGAAGAAATCTACCAGCTTTTGCGTAAACTCCTCAGGTTTATTGGACAGCACGGCAAGAGGAAAATTTTCATCCAACAGATGATTAATTAGGTCAGTCAGACCGGGATAAAGACGAGTTTTGTCATGCCAATTAAGATGGTAATTTGCGCGGAATTTATAGATGAAATTCATGATGTTTTCGGGACTGTGCATTTCCGGCGGCAACAAACGCCGCGCAATATCTTCAGCTCCGCCTCCGACTAAAAAACGAAATTCCTCTGCGGGTCTCGTAGGCAAACCGAATTCCGTCAAAGTCTTATTTTCTGCTGCCGCAACATCTTCCAATGTATTCAGAAGCGTGCCGTCCAAATCAAAGATAAATCCTTTCAGTTTCATACTTCGGGTAACCATTCAGCTTGACCGGAAGTGGCAAGATAGGTGCAGGGAATGCCGATTCCGGCTTGTTCAAATCTTTGTTTAACGCTTTGCCATAAAGCGTTTTTCAGTTCACCTATGTTTTCCTGTTTTCCCCAAACCCCGAACAGAATATTTATTCCCGAAGGTGCAAAACTTTCAATTTGGATGAGAGGTGCGGGCTCTTTCAAAGCCAATTCTTCCTCCTCCGCAACTTTTTGCAGCATCTTGATTACTTTATTCAAATCCGCCGAATAAGCAACATTGAAAGACAAATTCAAGCGCCGAACAGGAAAACGGGTGATGTTGATCACTTCGCTTTTCAGCATATTTTCGTTCGGAATACGGACAAAACGATTATCGGGTGTTTTTACTTTGATGGAAAGCAGGTCTATGGAAAGAACGCTGCCGATGGTTCCGTTGATTTCAATTGTGTCACCGATGGCAAAAGGCTTTTCCGAAATGAGGAAAATGCCGCTGATGATATTGCTGATACTGGTTTGGGCAGCGAAACCGACAGCTATGCCAAAAATTCCTGCCGCACCTAATAATGCCGATAATTTGAAGCCGAACTCGTTCAGCACCGTGATTATAAGAATCAAGAAACCCGTGTAATAAACGAAACGCTTAATCAGAGTTTCCGACTGTGCGGAGAACTTATTTCGCGTGACTTTAACGGTCAGACGCGTGGCAATTTTTAACAAAGGGATGCCGATTATCAGGATTAATGCTACTCTGACCATTTGAACTAAAGTCTCGGAAGTGAAATATCCGCTCTTAAACACGCTCAGCAGAGTTAAATTTAGAAAAGACATTGCTTCCTCCCGCTTCTCTTATTTAAAGAAGGCTACAATATCTGAAGAGACGGCGGACTGTCTATGATTTTTTGCCAGACTGCGGTCATTGAGTCAGGTCTTGGTAATATGCCTCAATCTTCAGTAAAAAACGATCCAGTTCCTGTTTCAGATTACTCACTGCAAATGTCTTTTTATCCCCGTTATCAAAAGTCACGACAATTCCGCCCAAAGCTGTTTGCACTTCTCTAATCTTAGGTATAATTAAATAGTCGTTACCGGTATGTTCATCTTCAAAAGTGTAGATTGCTTTCATTCGGCTCCTCTTTGCTTATCTTTTTTCAGCGGCAAAAACATGTATTTTATCTCTGTTTCACTTGCTTATGTCTTGTTTTATACATTAACAGAGAAGTCAATTCAGAGACAGTAAGATTATTTCTTTACCGTCACCTTTTTGATTATGGCTTGATTTGCTTCCAAGGGGTTGTCTCTATCGTCACGAGGCAAATTTTCTATTTTGTGAACCACATCCATTCCCTTGGTAACTTTACCGAATACGGTGTGCCTTCCGTTCAGCCAGTCGCAACCGTCTTTCCTTGTGACGATAAAAAATTGAGAACCGTTCGTGTCCGGACCGCTGTTTGCCATGCAAATAGTTCCGTATTCAACTGTATGCTTCAGAGTGCGTTTGCTATTATCAATGAGAGGCGGCTGACCGGTCTTTTGCGTATAATATTCATAATTATGTTCCATAATGGGTTGGCCGGTTTGTTTTGCCATTACGGAATCAGCGATTGCCATTATTTCGGGATCGGGTTCAGGAGTGCTTTGCAGATAAGGCAAAATTTGGTTTTGCCAAACCTGATGAGCTTGTTCCTCGTTAGTGATTGCTCCCGTCATAGGAATCGCTTCTCCCAAATAGCATTCATCTTCAAATTTATAGCCCGGACCGCCGGCTCCGTCATTGCTGCGATCCTTATCTTTCGTATTGGGATCGCCCCCTTGAATCATAAAATCCGGTATTACCCTATGGAAATATGTCCCTTCATAAAATTTCTCGTTTGCCAGCTTCACAAAATTGGCAACAGTCTTGGGTGCCATATCGGGCCAAAGTTCCAATTCGATATCTCCTTGGTTGGTCTGAATAATCGCATTTACCTTTTTTGCCGTTAAATCGGATTGCATATTCTCTTCCTTTTTAGATTTGTCCGCAGCCGCCAAAAATGTGACGCTTAGCAACAGCGCAGTCATCAGAAGCAGGTTTGTTATCTTCATCCTCAGTTTTTCTCCTTTTATAAATTTTTGTAGCATTCTCAGTTTTGCAAAGCCAAGATATTCAAACCTGCTTTTTTGTGCAATTTATTTTTCTTATTCTTAATATCCTCCATGAAATTAAAATCAAACCTGCTTTTGTCTTTCTTCCTTTAAGAAGGAAGATTCAAAGGCATAATTATGGAAGAAGATAACCTCGTTATTCTTATAAAGAGTAATAATGAGAATCGGTTCATCGGGAGTTTCCCTTGTTTCCACTTTAATGGCGTCATAGTCAATCGGGGGAACAAACATCCGATCAATTAAAATTCTAAATTCCTTACTTACAAACATAGCATCCTCCTTTCTACTTAAAATATCTGAAAGGATAATAGAGCCAAAGTTGTGCCAAAACTATGAAATGTTACAACTAACTGTATGTCAATATGATATGCTATTGCCCTCCCCTTTCTTGAGGGGAAAGGTGGTAAATATTTTTACGGATAAAGGTAAATATTTTTACAGCATACCCAGGGCTCTTAAGCGAGCACGAAAAGTGTGAGGCTCCAATTTCAATAACCTTGCCGCTTTTGCCGCATTGCCGTTCGCTTTGTTAAGCGCGGCACGATAATATAGAGGCAGAATTTCCTTTTCTAAGTCAATGCCATCATCGGGAATACTAATTTCATTTATTTTTGGATTATCAGTCAAACTATTGCATTTTATATCTTCGGGTTTGATGACATTGCCTTTGCAATTAATGCAGGCGATCTGAATAGTATTTCGCAGTTCGCGCACATTTCCTTGCCAAGGTTGATTGAGGAGCACTTTTTCCGCTGCGGGGGAAATAGTTTTATTGGTATTATTTTGTTTGTTAAAGAGATCAACAAAATGGGATGCCAAAAGCAAGATATCCGTTCCTCTTGTTCGTAAAGGCGGCAGGGCAATCTCATAGTTCACAATCCGATAATAGAGGTCGCGTCTGAATTTGCCTTCAAACACCAAGTTCTGCAGGTTTTTATTGCTGGCGGTCAAAAGGCGGACATTAACTTTTTTGACTTTTCCTCCGACCGGTGTGATTTCACCGCTATCCAAAACGCGCAGTAATTTTACCTGCATCTGCAGAGGAAGGTCTGCCACTTCATCCAAAAATAATGTTCCACCGTTCGCCTCTTCAAAAAAGCCGAAATGATCGTTTATGGCACCGGTAAATGAACCTTTTTTATGTCCGAAAAATTCGCTTTCAAACAGGTTTTCACTTATGGAACCACAATTTACGGGAATAAAAGGTCCTTGATACCTGCTGCTGTGACGATGAATAAGACGGGCTACCACTTCTTTTCCCGTTCCGCTTTCTCCGCTGATATAAACAGGGACATCGTATTTGGCTATCATCTTAATCTGATTTTTGATGTTTTGGATTTCTTCGCAATTGCCGATAAAATCTTCAAATTCGTAATCTATTATGCGTTTCAGAGCAATGTTCTCTCTGCTTAACATCAATAATTGTGCGCTCATTGGAATAGCTTTATCCAAAGGGGGAAAATCTTTCAAAGAAAAAGATATGGAACTGACACCTTGTTCGCGGGAACTCTGAATTAATTCCGCATTAAGCACCCCTCCTTGCTTTAGCAGAACCCAGCAGGTATGCATAGTCGGTGTGCCCGATGTTACTGAAACTGTAAATTCCGTTTCTTTCGGGTTTTCTTTCGCTTTAATATTCATCACCGCATTATACATGGCGGGATACACCAAATTGTAATCAATGGGATCAATTGTCACCGCCGGCTCAAAATTCACCTGCAGATTTGGAAAGTGCTCTTTGCAGTAATTCTTAATCTCATAAGCAGATTCCAAATAACTCTCTTTATTGAAGAGAATATACAAAGCGTCAAAAGGTCTGGACTTTAGGATGCTGATAATAGCCCCTTCTTTCCCTTCGCTTAAATAGCAATCGTTGTTTCCGATAAAACTTAGCAGCACCTTTTTCATATATCTAAATCCTCTCTATATAATATCATAATGTATATAGCACAAAAGTGTCAAGTGCATTCTTTCGGCAGACAGAAAACCTTGTCCCATAACTTTCCAAGCTGTTGTTTTTCCTCATTTCGGAGTTCTGAATTCCTCCGCATACTTTCAGAGTTTATGTTACTAAATGGAATTCCGGACTTCGGAAATGACGCTCTTGTAGCATAGCTTTCCAAGATGTTGTTAGGGCGGGTTTGCTACCCGCCCATTAAGTTCCGCAGGTTACAAACCTGCGGTTACAACAGGATAAAATCCTATGTTACACCTGCGGGAATGTTCCGAAGTCCGTTTTGCCTGATAGTTTTGTGACACTTGAATATTTGTGAAGGCAAAAAGAACTCCAAATCGCTCACTTCGCTCTTGTCCCATAGCTTTCCAAGCTGTTGTTAGGGCGGGTTTGCTACCCGCCCATTTTTATTGTAGCATAGATTAGCAATCTGTTGTATTCCGGCAATAGCATTGCCGGAGTTATTTTATCAAAAAGCGGGTATTACTAATACCCGCTCACAACAGGATACTATCCTATGCTACAAAAACCTACGGTTAAAACAGGATACAATCCTATGTTACAAAAACCTGCGATTTGATATTTTTTCATAAATAAAATCTTTTGCGTCATTATCTTTTGCGTCTCTTGCGTCCTTTGCGTTAAAAATAATTACTCTTGCGTCCCTTGGTTTCCAATGTAGTCAATCATATTTCTTTACAAAACTTGAGGGGATAAAAATCTGACCTCAAATTAAAAAAGGAGAAGAAGAATGGCGTTGAAACCTGAGGCTAAAAAGGCTATCATGGCAGAGTTTAAACTCCATGAATCAGATACCGGTTCGCCTGAAGTGCAGATTGCTCTTCTTTCGCAGAGAATTAAGGACATCACTGAACACCTTAAAGCTCATCCGAAGGACTTTTCTACTCGGCGCGGACTGTTAAAACTGATCGGGCAGCGTCGCCGTTTACTGGATTACTTGATGAAGAAAGACATTAAACGGTATCGCGCTATCATTAAAGCTCTCGGAATTAGGAAATAAACTTTTGCCTTTTGCGGGGGATAAGTGATTATCCCCTTTTTTCTTTTGCACGAGGGTGCCGGTTTTTTATTTTGTTTTTCCGTCAGAAAATGAGATAATGTAGTTTTGCAGACTTTGCTTAAAGCGGTAAGTCTGAGAAATAAAAGATCGGGAGAACGGAGCAATACATTGAGGGAAAAGACATCCTTTCCTTCAATCTATTGCTTATTCTCCCGCGCATAAAGAAGGAGAATATTATGCACAATTTTAATATTACGCGCAAAACTTTAGAGTTCTGCGGCAGAGAAATGCTCATAGAAACGGGCAAAATGGCAAAGCAAGCCAATGGCGCAGTCTTCATTCAATACGGTGAAACCGCAGTTTTGGTAACAGCAGTCATGGCAAAGGAAGTTACGGAAGGAACGGATTTCTTCCCTTTAACCGTGGATTACAACGAGCGTATGTATGCTTCCGGAAAAATACCCGGCGGCTTTTTCAAACGCGAATCCAAACCCACAACGGAAGCCACTCTCAACGCCAGATTAGTTGACCGTGCCATTCGTCCTCTTTTTCCCGAGGGCTTTCGCAATGCAATTCATGTGGTAGTGAACATTCTTTCCTTTGACGGCGTTAACGATCCCAACCTTATCAGCATATTTGGCGCTTCCTTAGCACTTTCCATTTCGGACATTCCTTTCAACGGACCCATAGCGGGAGTAACGGTCGGCTACATTAACGATCAAATCGTAATCAATCCCACCTTGCAAGAGCTGAAGGATGAAAGCAAACTCAATCTTGCCGTTGCGGGAAGCGCTTCTTCCGTCGTGATGATTGAAGCCGCCGCTAATGAACTTTCCGAGCAGGTAATGCTGGATGCGGTTTATGCCGGACACGAAGAAATCAAAAAATTAGTGGCAGTGCAGCAGGAATTCGTTGCTCAATGCGGAAAGCCGAAAATTGAGATTCAATTGGACTTGATTCCTCCCGAAATCACTGCCAAAGTGGAAGCGGATTACAGTGCAAGAATTGCCGAAGCAGCTATGATTTTCGGCAAGCAGGAACGCCAAGACGCTTTTGACCAAGCGGAAGAAGAAATGCTGGCAAAGTATAAAGAAGCCGAAGGCGATGCTTTTGCCGAGACCGAACGCTATTACAAAGCCGCTTTTGACGAATTGATCAAACGGTTTGTCCGCGATTCCATTTTGCATAAGCAGCACAGGGTTGACGGACGCGGTTTGGACGATTTGCGCGACATCACTTGCGAGATTGATGTGCTGCCGGTCGTGCACGGCTCGGCATTATTCACGAGAGGAGAAACTCAATCTTTGGGAACAGTCACTTTAGGCGGTGCCGATGACGAGCAAGTGATTGACGGTTTGGAAGAAGAATACAAAAAGAAGTTTTATCTGCATTACAATTTTCCTCCTTTCAGCGTAGGCGAAGTTGGAAGGATGGGAGCACCCGGAAGGCGTGAATTGGGACACGGAAATTTAGCCGAACGCGCCTTAAAAGCCGTCATTCCTTCATCCGAGGAATTTCCTTACACGATTAGAGTCGTTTCCGATATTTTGGAATCGAACGGCTCTTCTTCCATGGCTTCAATTTGCAGCGGAACTTTAGCATTAATGGCTGCGGGCGTTCCCATTATAGCTCCCGTTGCCGGAATTGCCAACGGGCTGATTATGGAAGGCGATGAATATGTGGTTTTGACCGATATTATGGGTCTGGAAGATCATTTAGGCGACATGGATTTCAAGTGTGCAGGCACGAGAGCAGGCATCACCGCTATGCAAATGGACATCAAGATTGAAGGCATAACTAAAGAAATTATGTCCATCGCGCTGGAAAAAGCCAAAACTGCGCGTCTGCAGATTTTGGACTTGATAGAAGCGACCATTCCCGCTCCCAGAGAGGAATTATCACCCACGGCTCCGCGCATTGAAAGCTTCAAAATTCCCGTTGATAAAATCGGTGAAGTTATCGGACCTTCCGGCAAAAACATCAAAGCCGTCATTGAAGCCTGCAAAGTTGAAATAAACATTGAGGACGACGGCACGGTGCGCATCCTTTCTCCCGATAAAGCAGCCATTGACAAAGCCAAAGCAATGATTTTGGGCGTGGTTGTGGAACCGGGAGTGGGCGAAGTTTATGAAGGCGTGGTTACGAGAATGGAACCCTTCGGCGTATTCGTGAAATTCCTGAACGGCGCCAAAGAGGGAATGGTGCATGTTTCCGAGCTCAGTTCCCACAGGATTAACCAGCCGAGCGATTTTTTGAGCATCGGGGACAAAGTCGTCGTGCGCGTCAAACCCAGCGAAAAAAGCGGCAAAATTTCTCTTACGATGAAAGGTCTGCCTGGAAATCCGGAACCGAGTGATGAAGCTATAGCCGCCGGAAAAAATCCGGCTAATCGTCCTGCTCATCCTCAAGACAGAAGTAATCCCGGCCGCGGCAGAAGCGGTTTTGACCATCATGGCGGCGACAGAGACAGAGATCATAACAGAAGGCACTAAGTTAAACCGAGAAAATTACAGAGGACAACATGGATTATAAAGTTGCTGACATCAGTTTAGCCGATTTCGGCAGGCGCGAAATCTCCATTTCGGAAAAAGAAATGCCCGGGCTTTTGGCTTTGCGGGAAAAATACGGAAAGGAGAAGCCTCTTGCGGGCGCTCGCATTACAGGTTCTTTGCACATGACGATCCAAACTGCTTCGCTGATTGAAACTTTAACGGCATTGGGCGCGCAGGTAAGGTGGGCAAGCTGTAATATATATTCCACGCAAGATCATGCGGCAGCGGCAATTGCGGCTGAAGGTATTCCCGTTTTTGCCTGGAAAGGGGAAACTTTGGAAGAGTATTGGCAATGCACCTTAAAAGCTTTGACTTGGGAAAACGGGGGACCGGATCTCATTGTTGACGATGGCGGTGATGCTACTTTGATGGTGCACGAAGGCTATCGTTTGGAAGAAGAATACCTGAAGACCGGTCAGCTGCCGGAAGTTTCTAACTCCAACAAAGATTTGGCGATTTTGGATAAACTGCTGCTTTCGGAATTGGAAAAAAATCCGCAAAAATGGCATAATATTGCCGCAAATCTCAAAGGCGTGAGCGAAGAAACCACCACAGGCGTACATCGTCTTTACCAAATGATGGACGCGGGAACACTTCTTTTCCCGGCAATCAATGTTAACGACTCTGTCACCAAATCCAAATTTGACAATCTTTACGGCTGCAGGGAATCGTTGGCGGACGGTATCAAACGCGGCACTGATGTTATGGTGGCGGGAAAAGTTGTGGTAGTATGCGGTTATGGTGAAGTGGGAAAAGGCTGCGCTCAATCCATGCGCGGTTTCGGAGCGCGGGTAATAGTCACGGAAATTGACCCGATTTGCGCTTTGCAAGCAGCGATGGAAGGTTTTGAAGTTTCCACTGTTGAGGCATCTCTTGCGGAAGGCGATATTTTTGTCACCGCTACCGGAAATTGTGATGTCCTCACCGTTGAGCACATGCAGAGAATGAAGGACCAGGCAATTGTTTGCAATATAGGCCACTTTGACAACGAAATACAGGTTGACGCTCTATATGCTCTGCCCGGCATCCGCAAAATCAATATCAAGCCTCAAGTTGACCAAGTCTTTTTCCCGGACGGACATTCCATCATTTTATTGTCGGAAGGCAGGTTAGTGAATTTGGGAAATGCCACCGGTCATCCTTCTTTCGTAATGAGTTGCAGTTTCACCAATCAAGTTTTGGCGCAGATGCAGCTCTGGAAAGTCAAGCACGAGAAGCATGTCTACCGCTTGCCCAAACATTTGGATGAAGAAGTGGCGCGCCTGCATCTTGATAAATTGGGCGTGAAGCTCACTCGTCTTACGGAAAAGCAGGCACAATACATTTCCGTCTCTCCGGACGGTCCATACAAACCTGACCACTACAGATATTAATCTCAATAAACGGAGCAGGATTGGCAACCCATAAACCCGTTTTTGCCGACGAACTTTTCGGCGATTTGGAGCTTTCTTCTTCCGGAGAAAAATGGAGCGTCATTCATACCAAACCGCAGTGTGAAAAGAAATTAGCAAAGTATCTGACGAAAGAAGGCATCACCTATTACCTGCCACAAATGGACAGCACCCGCGTCTATCAATATCGGAAAGTGACTTTTACGAAACCAATGTTCTCCGGATATGTGTTTGCCCGTTTTAATTTTTCGCAAAAAACGACTATCCTGCTTTCGGGCTGCGTGGTCAATTTCCTCAAAGTGCCGAATGAAAAACAATTATTGGATGAATTGAAACAAATTCGCGCAGGACGGACTTTGCGGGCGGAACTTAAAGAAGGAACCTGGCTGGAAAAAGGCTGGAAAGTGGAGATTGTCGGCGGACCTTTACAGGGCTTGCACGGAGTGGTGGAAAGTCAATCCAAATTGAGCGAAATCACTCTGCAGGTGAATGTTCTGCACCAAGCTGTCACAGTTCGCGTCGAACCTTCCCAAGTGCGTCTGCTGTCTGAATTTTGACGGATCTTATTATGACTTATAATTTTGTTTTATGGAGAGTTCAATGAAGCTTGCAATCATAGGTTCAGGATATGTCGGTCTCGTTACCGGCGCGTGTTTTTCGGAAATGGGCAATGAAGTTATCTGCGTGGATAAAGATGCGGATAAAATCGGTAAACTGCAAGCCGGCATTATTCCCATTTTTGAACCCGGGCTGCAAGATTTGGTCAACCGCAATGCCGCTGAAGGCAGATTGCTGTTTACAACCGATTTGCCTGAGGCAGTAAGGCGCTCGCAAATTATTTTTATCGCCGTCGGAACTCCTCCCGAAGAAGACGGTTCGGCAGACTTGCAATATGTATTATCAGTCTCACGCGATATCGCTTCCGCCATGAACGGGCACAAAATTATCGTCGATAAATCCACTGTTCCCGTCGGAACTGCTGATTTGGTGCGCTCCGAAATCCAGAAAATCTTGAACGAACGCGGCAGTGATTTAACTTTTGACCTCGTGTCCAATCCCGAATTTCTTAAAGAAGGTGCAGCTGTAGAAGATTTTATGAAACCTGACCGAGTGGTGGTCGGAACCGAAAATGAGGCAGTTGCGGAAATCATGCGCGAACTGTATGCCCCGTTTAACATGAGCAGAGACCGCGTTCTTGTAATGTCTATCCGCTCTGCAGAAATGACTAAATATGCCGCTAATGCGATGCTGGCAACCAAAATCAGCTTTATGAACGAAATCGCTTTGCTCTGCGAAAAATTGGGCGCTGATGTTGCCGAAGTCAGAAACGGCATAGGTTCCGATTCCAGAATTGGCTACAAATTCATTTATCCCGGTGTCGGTTACGGCGGAAGTTGCTTTCCCAAAGATGTTAAAGCTCTGATTCACATGGCTAAGCAAGCGGGTATCGAACCCAAAATCCTCACAGCCGTTGAACAAAGAAACGAGGAACAGAAACGGCTTTTGGTGCAAAAAGTCCAAACCCGTTTCGGAACTGACCTCAGCGGCAAAACCTTCGCGGTTTGGGGATTGGCGTTCAAACCGCAGACTGACGATATGCGAGAAGCACCGTCTCTGGTCATAATCCCCGCTTTAATCAATGCGGGCGCAAAAGTTGTCGCTTATGACCCCGTAGCTGTTCCGGAAGCCGAACGCCGTCTGAAAAATCTGCCTCAGCTCTCTTTTGCCGCCAATCAATACGATGCTCTGCAAAATTCCGACGCCCTTCTGCTCATTACCGAATGGCATCAATTCCGCCATCCCGATTTTGATAAAATCAAAGCACTATTGAAAACCCCGGTCATCTTTGACGGACGCAATCAATATGACCCCGTTCAATTAAGGGAACAGGGCTTTGAATATTACGGTATCGGCAGAATTTAATCCATTACATTATAATTAATTAAATAGTAACTCTGTCCTTCTTCCTCTCCTCATTATTTCTTTAGTTTTTCACTTTTTTCTCATTTTTCTTTCTCTATAGCCGATATAGACCAAATGTATATCAAATGTATCTCAAAAGCATATCAAATGTTGATTTTAATACATTTAATATACATTTGATATACTTTTGGTCTACTTTTGAGCCACTTTTAAGCTTAAGCAATTTGTAAGTGATAAAAAAAGTCAAATACGCATCCTGATTGATGAATGACAGATACTTTTATTGCTATGTTATTGTAGCATAGCTTTCCAAGTTGTTGATTTTCGTCATTTCGGAGTTCTGAATTCCTCCGCATACTTTCAGAGTTTATGTTACTAAATGGAATTCCGGACTTCGGAAATGACGCTCTCTGAAGTCCGTTTTGCCTGATAGCTTTGTTACACTTGAATATTTGTGAAGGCAAAAAGAACTCCAAATCGCTTGGTTCGTTCTTGTAACATAGCTTTCCAAGCTGTTGTTAGGGCGGGTTTGCTACCTGCCCATTTTTATTGTAGCATAGATTAGCAATCTGTTGGGTTCCGGCAATAGCATTGCCGGAGTTATTTTATCAAAAAGCGTGTATTACTAATACCCGCAAACAACATGATACTATCCTATGCTTCACCTGCGGGAAGTTACCGAAGTCCATTTTGCCTTTTTGTTATGTGACACAAGATAGTTTACGGAGGCAAAAAGGACTCCGAAACGGTAACCGGAAGCAAAAAGGACTCCGAGTTTGCTTTGGTAATATATCATTATATAACCCTTTTGCGTCTATACCTTTTGCGTCCCTTGCGTCCTTTGCGTTAAAATTAATTCCCCTTGCGTCTTTAGCGTCAAAAATAATCACCTTTGCGGCAATAGTGTTAGATAATAGAATTAATTTAACCTTCCGTTTCTTGGGAAGGGGAAATTTGGCAGATATTGCAGACTGCTTTAAGTTTATTCTGTAGGTCGTTGTTGTAGATTTGGTTTTGATTAGTTTTGGGTTTAAAGCGCCATTCGGGAGAAAGATTTTGCAAGTCCTTTTCCAACTGCCAAGTATGAAGATAAGTGTGACCGTCCAAATTTTGTAAAGTTTTCCACTGTTCAGGAGTGAGGAATTTCGGTTCCAATTGTTTAGACAGCAGATTGTAGTCCACTTTCAGGGGATTTACTTGCGTGACTGTGCTGATAATCAATTTCTGCTCGCGATTGAGTTTTTCAATTTTATCCAAAGCGGCATTCAGTTTGCGAGTATTTTCATAGCGGCGTCCGTTCACTTCCGCAAGTGCGTCAAGGTCAATTCCGCGCCTTTGCAGTTCCAGCATTTCGTCTTTGTAAAATTGATAAGCTGTGGGATTAACTACGGGTTGTTCAAAGACATTTTGAACGAAAAAGAGGAGGAAAAATGTCAAAATGCAGGCTAAAGTGGGAGCTGTCACCCAACCTAAAGAAATTTTGCCCATAGTATTAAAGTGGATATTCCTGCCACCTTTGGTTAATCCTACTCCGATTACCGCTCCAATCGTAGCTTGGGATGAAGATAACGGCACCAAAGGAATTGTGGGTAAATGCAGATTGATGAGTAATTGCTGCAATTCGCGCGAGCCGAATAAATACAAAACTAACGAAGAAGACATAACGACAATCAATCCGGTAATGGGAGAAAGTTTCAGAAGATCGTTTCCGACGGTTTCCATCACTTTTTTGGAATATGTGCACATGCCCAAGGCTATGGATGCCGCTCCCCAAAAATACAGCTGCTGCAATCCCGTTATCCGAAAAGCCGGCGTCAGATAAATATCCTTAAACGGAGAACTGGAGATGAAAATTCCCACAACATTGGCTATGTTGTTCGCGCCTAAACTGTATGCGCCAAACGCGCCGATAATGACCAATCCCCAACGGTTCCATGCATCCAAATGCAGAAGGTGAACATGACTGTGATTTAAAATATGCTTAAATAAATGATACAGCCCGAAAGCAATCGCTGCCGACAGCACGGGAGCTATCACCCAACTGCTAACAATATTGACGAGAGAGTGGTAATCAATCATCATTCCGGCAAAAATATTCCAGCCGATAATTGCGCCTACTATGGCTTGAGAAGTGGAAACGGGAAGTTTGATTTTGGTCATCAAAGCGATGGCGAGCGCAGTTGCCAAAGCTACAGTGAAGGCTCCGGCTGAAGCATTGACGGCTCCCAAACGATTCAAAGTTGCCGAACCTCCGCTCCCTTCAGCCAGCGAACCAAGAATTACAAATATGCTGGAAATCATTGCCGCATACTTGAATTTGATCATCTTGGTCTGAACTGCCGGACCGAATACATTGCCGTGATGATTCGCACCCAAGGCCCAGCCTAAAAATAAACCGCTGGTCAGAAACAAATATCCCATTGCCTTTTAACCTTTTATTTCTTCGCTTCTCTCACTATGAAAGCACATATTTAAATCGGTAATGATAAAATAAGCTTATCTTTCCGTCAAGCAATAGTTATACTTAAGCCAAAATATTAAATCCGAAATTAAGTTCCGGAATGCTAAAAAGATCAGACCTGAGGCAAATATTTTAGCACTGCGGGCAGACAAATTCCTTCTGCTGCGGGTGTGCCCATTTTTATTGTCAGACGCATAGCGTTATTGATAAAAAGGACTGTTTGGTCAATTGCGAAAAAGAATTCCTTTCCTTGCAGCAGAAGACAAGTCAGAACGCAAGTGAAAATATCTCCCGTGCCGGGGAAATTTACCGTTAAATAACGGCAGAGAGTGCGATGAAAAACATCGTTTGCGCTGTCATAAGCGAGGACTGAAGTGAGCTTTGGTTTGTTCAAAACGGGGACATCAGTGATTACAACTTTTTTCGGACCGAGTTTTGCAAGCTCCCGACACCAAGTTTTTACCTGTTTGAGAGAGGGCTTTGAATCGTATGATAAATTCAGCAGGAAAGCGGCTTCAGTCAAATTGGGGGTAATCAGGTCCGCATCCTTAAGCAAACTGCGAAGGGAAGTGACGATGTTTTGTTCAAAACAAGGATAAAGTTCACCTTGGTCAGCCATGACCGGATCGATAACAGTCAAAGTTTGAGGGGAATGAAAATCGGAAATAGCTTGCTGCACTGCGGAAGTTTGACTTTCAGATGAGAGAAATCCGCTTAAAATAGCGTCAAATTTCAAGTTGAGTTCTTTCCACTGGTTCAAAAAGTCCTGCAGATAATCCGAAAGGTCGGCTATCCTGAAATTCGGCTGTTCGGTATTGGAAGAAAGGACTGCAGTGGGCAAAGCAGTTACTTTTACTCCCAAAGCGGCAGCCAAAGAAATGACTGCTTGAAGAGAAGTGCTGCTGTGTCCGGACAAATCGGTAATTGCCAGCAGGCGAGGTATTTGCTTCATATTTGACTTCCATAGTCACTCTCTCAGCTCTGACCTCCCTGTCAAGTAAAAGCGCCGCATAATGCTTGACCAGGACTATTAATAAATGTGCAAATTAAACCTGACGGACTTGTAAGAAATGGAGTTTCTTCGTTGGAGCGCATGACGGAAAGAACCTGACAGAATATGTATTCTGCGCCTTCCGCAAGAGGGAGCAAAATAAAATCTTGCCAGAAAAAGCGGCTTAAATTTTCTTGCCTACAAGAGATAAAAAACAAGGACGGTGAGAATAATGCGTGTATGCGATATATGCGGAAAAGGTGCTCAGATCGGTAATCATCGCTCTCATGCCATGAATGCCACAAAGCGTCGTTTTTACCCCAATCTGCATGAAATCAGAGGCGAATACAAAGGTAAAATCGATAATTATAAAGTCTGCAGTTCCTGCCTGAAGAGCAATAAAGTCAAAAAAATAATCTGAAGCAGGGCAGGTTTTACAAAGTATATGAGACCGTAGTTCAAGCTACGGTTTTTTTTCGTCTGGGCGGTAGACTATGTCTGCAACAACGGTGCGCGCTTTTTCCAAATCAAATCCTTTTCTGTATAATGCTGCCAGACAATGTTCATAGCAGGCGCGCTTATCCAAATGACGATATTGCAGATATGCTTTTTCCGCTTGAGCGCGTAAATTGTTCAGTTCTTCTTCCGGCGAATAAATTTCAGCTAAAATAGGCTCCCAAAGCGAAGAAGGAAGATGTTTTTCAATCAGTTTACCTTGAATTTGATGAGGACTTTTTCCCCGCTCCTTCAAAGATTCTATCAGCAAACGGCAATAGCGTTCGTCATCAATAAACTTTTTTTCCTTTGCTTCCGCCAGACAGCGTTCAATGATTGAGGGATGGAAACTTTGCCGTTTCAGGTATTCTTCGCTTTCCAAAGAGGAATGCTCTTGGCGGGCTAACCAATCCAGCAATTTATCCCAAGCTGCTTGAAATAAATAATCTTTTATGACTTGCGCTTGCTCTTCCGTAATTTCAAAACTTCCAACTCCGGATTGGAATAAAGTCAGCAACCGTTTTTCCGGAAGAGAACCCCAAATGCTGTCTCCGATTTTAATCAGACAAACACGGTCGCTATTGTTCTTCTTCCAGATCGACAGGTTCATTTTCTTCAGGAGCGAGAGGAATGTTTCCCGGTTTAATCAATGATTTCAGCTTGGTGGTCAGCTCTTCCGTAAGTTCGGGATTTTCTTTAAGATAAAGTTTGGTCTTATCCGCACCTTGCCCCAAACGCAAATCACCGTAAGAAAACCAAGAACCGCTTTTCTTGATTAAATCAAACCGGATGCACATATCCAGCAGAATATCAAGTTGGGAAATTCCTTCGCCGAAAATGATAGGAAATTCAACTGTCTTAAACGGAGGAGCGAATTTATTCTTCACGATTTTGACCCGAGTGCGCATACCTATTATCTGGTTTTCACCGCCCGCATCTTTTATGGCACCGGCATTGCGAACTTCCAAACGCACCGAGGCATAAAATTTTAGAGCAACTCCACCCGTGGTAGTTTCGGGATTGACATAAGGAGGAGCACCTATTTTCATTCGCGTCTGATTGATGAAAACCACAGCGGTATTGGATTTGGAAACGATGGCAGTGAGCTTTCTCAAAGCTTGGGACATAAGCCGTGCCTGCAAACCGACATGGCTGTCTCCCATACCCCCTTCAATTTCTTGACGAGGAACCAAAGCAGCTACAGAATCAACGATTACAAGCTCAAGAGCACTGCTACGAACAAGTGTTTCCACAATTTCCAATGCCTGCTCTCCACCGTCCGGTTGAGAAAGCAGCAAATTATCTATGTCCACACCCAAATTTTTGGCGTAATATACATCCAAGGCATGTTCAGCATCGATAAAAGCAACAGTCCCGCCTTGTTTTTGTGCGTTAGCGGCAATGTGCAAAGCTAAAGTTGTTTTGCCGGAAGCTTCGGCACCGTAAATTTCGGTAATTCTGCCTTTGGGAATGCCTCCTATGCCCAAAGCCAAATCAAGATTGAGAGCACCGGTGGGAATGACTTCCACTGCCGCTTGAGGATTGTCTCCCAAACGCATTAAAGTGCCGATGCCGAATTTCTTTTCCAATTGCGTCATAGCTGTCTTCAGGGCAGTGTCTTTCGTCTTTTCCAGCATTGATACCTCCAGTATCGCTTATAAATGTTTCTTTTGCATTGTGTATTGCTCCAAAGGCAAGTAAAGCGGACCTTCGGGTCGCAATATGCTTTGATAAAAAGTAACTGTATCGTAGTCTGCAGGTTGGGAAGGCAATTCCGCTTCCAGAAATTCCCTCTCCAGCCATACAGACTGTGGACTTTTTATTCTTCCCACAGTGATGTGCAGTTTCAGCGGTTTTACATCAGGCGAGTAACCAAGCGCTTGAACTGAACGCTTTAAGTCTTTGGCACAAGAATATATGCCTTGATCGGCAGTTTGAAGCTTTGCCCACAAAAGTTTCGGCTCTCGTGCGGGAAAAAGCTCAAAACCGAGGCACCTTAAGCTGAAGCTGTCGTAACTCTCCACCTTTCGGGAAAGCGTTTCTTTCAGCGCGGGAAGGTCTCCGCCCTGAGTATCGCCTATAAACAGTAAAGTCAGATGCAGGTTTTCGGGCGCGACCCAATTTATGCCTTCGCTGTGCAAAAAACGCCATCGATTCAGATGCTGCAAAATTGCGTCTTTATGCACCTTGGGCAATTCCAACGCAATGAAAGTTCTCAGTTTCAATTTCCTGCTCAATTTGACGGAACTTTATCTTTTATAACCGATATCGCGCAGCAATTTCTTCCTGTTTGTAATGTCGGTATCCAATTCTATGCCCTTCGGACTTTGACCGTCAATTACTCCCAAAATTCCTTTGCCCTGTTCAGTTTTTGCCAAAATTACCTGAACGGGATTGGCAGTGGCGCAAAAGATATTTACCACTTCCCGGCAATCTTTGATTGCAGGTAAAACATTAAGCGGATAAGCGTCGCGCAGAATAATTAAAAATGCGTGCCCGGCTCCCAACCGCAGCATGTTTTCCACGGCAATTTCTATTAATTCGTTGTCCGTGCCTTCTTTGCGCACCAAACAAGGGCCGGATGCTTCATTGAATGCAATGCCGAATTTGATGCCCGGAACGCTGTTAACCATCGCTTCATATAAGTCTTCCAAACTTTTGATGAAATGCGCCTGACCCAAAATGACATTACAGTCCGAAGGAAAATGCAAGGTTTCGGTAATCAATTCCATCTTTGCCTCCAACTCCGTTTTCGTAAAGATGAACGGTATTCCATCAAGTATCCATTTCTATGAGCAGGTTGTTTTTGTAAACATATTTTTCGCTCCATAGTCAAAACCGCCATAAAAAAGTCATTTCAAACGCAAACAAGATAAGGATAACAAAAGACGCTAAGAATATTTTAACGCAAAAGCCGCAAGGGATATTAATTTTAACGCAAAGAACGCAAGAGACACAAAGGATATAGACGTAAAGGGATCATATAATGATATATTACCAAAGCGAACTCGGAGTCCTTTTGACCCTATTCCATTTTTCACTACGTGGAAAGAGACACATTTGCTGTCGACATAATTTTCATAGCTTTCTCGAAATTTTACCGGCGGTATGTAGTTTAGAGCACTGTGGGGGCGATTTTTGTTGTAATCTAACTGCCAATTCATAATCACAGCTCTCGCTTCCAGCAAACTTGTAAAGCAATTCAAATTAAGACATTCTTTTCGAAACTTGCCAATGAAGCTTGCTACAAAAGCATTCCGTTGCGGTTTGCCCGGTGCTATGAAACTCAACTCCACCCGCTTTCAATACCCGGTAAATATGTCCCCGGTAAATCGCTTCCGCATCGTAACTACTTTAGCTGATAAGCATTTTTGCTTCAAGCATTTTTCCGACACCTTCGTGTCCGTAAAAGAAAAAGTTTGAACTACAAAATGAGAGTTAACGCTCAATTGTCCATAAAATCCGGTGGAGTTTTCAGGAAGAAGGTCAATGCCTGACAATGCCAAAGTTTGCAGACCTTGTGTCACGATTTGCAGAACTGTTTGTTACTTTTTAAATCGCTTATTTTTTGGCTCTTGCTCTAAAAAGTATATTTCTGTCTTTGTAACCGTCTTGTAGTTTTTGCGTCTCTTTACGGTAATGCTCTGTATTGCAATTAAATACACTCAATATCGCTTACTTTTTCTTTCCTCTTTCTTAATATCCTGTCGATATCCAGTCGATATCCAGTTGGCTTTATTTCGACTGGATATCGACTGGATATCGACAGGAACTTAAGGGGCAATAAGATAACATTTAAGATATTAATAAGATAGGACTATTCGGGTTGATTCTGAATTATTGCATACAGGGATAAAGGCAAAATCGGATAGATTTCTTTTGGAATTCGGTTGCAGGAATAGAGGTCTTATTTATCGGAGACGAAATAATAAGCAAAAATAACAGCGCTAAGATTTTACTCGCAGCGCTGTTAGATTGATAAAAGCGACAATTAATACTGATATTCCAGAGCGGGTTCAAGACCTTTCAGGACACGAATGGCACCCTGACTTAGCGCTTCCATTTCCTTTTCGCCCGGGTAAATGTAAAACGGAGCGATAAAGCTCGTGCGGGATTTGATTTCATTGATGATATTCTGATTATATGCCAAACCGCCGGAAACGAAAATTGCATCCACTTTTCCGCATAAAACAGTAGCGGCAGCGCCTATTTCTTTTGCAATTTGATAGCACATTGCATCTCTGATTTTCTTGGCGTAAGCATCCCCTTCCTGAATGCGTTTCTCCACTTCAATTCCGCTGTCCGTGCCCAAATATGCCATCAGTCCGCCCGTTTTGGAGAGTTTATTAACCAATTCTTTGTGGGTGTATTTTCCGGAATATGCCAATTCCACTAAATCTCCGATGGGTAAAGCTCCGCAGCGTTGGGGAGAAAAGGGACCCATACCCAAAAGTGCATTATTGACATCCACCATTCTGCCCGCTTTGATTGCTGCTATCGAAATTCCGCCACCCAAATGAACTCCGATCATATTTAAGCTTGTAAATTCTTGACCCAACTCTTTTGCCAGCAAACGAGCCAGATAACGAATGTTTAAAGCATGCAAGAGAGATTTGCGTTCAATTTCAGGAAGACCCGAAATACGGGCAATGTCATCAAATTCATCAACAACGACAGGATCCACGACGAAGGCGGGAATATTCAGTTCTTTGCTGATGGAATCCGCTATAAAAGCACCCAAGTTGGAAGCGTGTATCCTGCCCCAAATTGTAGGGTCTTTCAAGTCACGCAGCATATTATCGTTCACTTTCATCGTTCCTGCACTGACAGGACGCACTAATCCGCCTCTGCCTACTACAGCATGCAAAGTTTTCGGATCGACATTGTGCTCATGCATCGCTGCCATTACCAATTCTTTGCGAAATTCATACTGGTCAATGATGCTGCCATATTTATTCAATTCATCGGGATCATGGCGCAAAGTTACTTCAAAAACGGGTGTCAGATCATCATAGACTGCGATCTTCGTGGAAGTGGAACCAGGATTTACTGCTAAAACGCGATAAGTCATTCTTTCCTCGCAAAAATTATTTTTTGCTATTATATCTATACTGAAGAATTTTGTCAATCCGAAAAACGACAATTTCTTCCTTTTTCCTGCTTCTGAATAACCCGCTTGACAACTATAAGAAAGGAAAAAATAAAGGCATAAGATAAATTGAATTTGAGGCTTGATTGAGGTTTATTATGAAGGACAGGCCATCTTGGCAACAATATTTCATGCAGATGGCATACTTGGCGGCTCAACGCAGCACTTGTTTGCGTCGTCAAGTGGGTGCGGTTTTGGTGCGTGATAACCAAGTTCTTTCCACGGGCTACAACGGCAGCCCCAAAAATATAACACACTGCAGTGAAACAGGATGCCTGCGAGAAACGCAAAATGTGCCCGCCGGTGAAAAACACGAACTTTGCCGTGGCGTCCACGCTGAACAAAACGCAATTATTCAATGTGCCATCAACGGAACTTCCACACGCAATGCAGTTCTTTACTGCACAAATCAGCCTTGCAGCATTTGCGCCAAAATGATTATCAATGCGGAAATCAAAACTGTATATATTGCAGAAAGTTATCCTGATAAATTGGCGGAAAGTTTGTTTACGGAAGCAGGAGTGGAATTAATTCATTATGACCTTGCCACAGGAATAATGACACGCCTTTAACACCGTTTCTTGATTGTTTTTACACCGGAATCTTTACTTCCGTTTACGATAAAAATTGCCTGATCTCATCCCTTAACTTGAGTGTTTCAGCAGCTGCAGTTTCGGCAAAATTGGCGCTTTTATCCTTAAAAATTATGCTGCGCGAAGAATTAATCAGGATATTCGGCAAAAGAGGATTCTGTATTGCTTTGCTCAGAACTGTTTGCAAATCACCGCCTTGAGCTCCTATCCCCGGAATGAGGAAAATCCGCTCAGGAAGCAGAGTCCGTATTTGTTCCAGATATTCCGGTTGAGTGGCTCCCACCACTGCTCCCACTTGCTTGGAACTGAAATCTTTCATCCATTCCGCTACTTTAACATAAAAATCCTGCTTTAAGAAAAAATCTTTGGCGGAAGGATTGGAAGTGAGAGTCAACACAAAAGCGAAATTGCGACCGTCTTCCAAAATTGAGTTGAGAACATCGCTTCCCATCAGCGGATTAACGGTGATGGCATCAACTCCTATCTCCTCAAAAAAGGCTTCCAAATATGCGTCCATCGTGTTGCCGATGTCCCCGATTTTGCAGTCAAGAATGACAGGAATGTCTTCCGGAACGCTTTCCACCGTAACTTTTAGTGCTTCCAGACCTTTAACGCCCGCAGCTAAATAGAAGGCTAAATTGGGTTTGTATGCGGCAGCGTAATTCTGCGTCGCTTCAATAATTGCGCTGTTGAAAGTGTAGATGGGATTGGCATCTCCCTTCACGCAAGCGGGCAATTGATTCAAATCCGAATCCAGACCCACGCAGACAAGAGATTTTTTAATCTGCCATGCCTGCTGAACTTTAGACCAAAACGATTTTGACCGAATCCTCGCCATCAGTTTCCTCAAGAGATACTTTGATGATTTCTTCATTGGAAGTGGGAACATTTTTGCCCACATAATCAGCTTTTATGGGTAATTCTCTGTGCCCTCTGTCAATTAAGACTGCAAGTTGAATCTGCTTCGGACGACCGAAATCCAAAAGAGCGTCAATTGCGGCACGCACAGTCCTTCCCGTATACAAAACATCGTCCACTAAAATAACTATGGCATCATCCATCTCAAAATCAATGGAACTGCCTTTAATGACGGGCTGATGAGAAATCGTGCTGAGGTCGTCGCGATAAAGTGTAATGTCAATGATGCCGACGGGAATTTCCGTATTATCAATTTCATTCAAGTAACGCGCCAAGCGTTCCGCTAAAGGAACTCCTCTGGAACGAATGCCCACTAATCTGATTTTTTCCAGACCTTTGTTCTGCTCAATGATTTCATGTGCCATGCGGTGAAGGGTTCTTTCCATTTGAGCTTTGTCCATAATGACGCTTTTAACCTGCATTTCTACCTCCCAATCAGATTATATTTCATTCTGTTTATTATTTTGTAAAGTTGCCTTTGTGCGTCAAGCTTTTTCCGCTTCCAGCTTTTTTAATTGACAGAGAAGCCGACAATTACTTTTTTGATTGGAAGAAAATGAAGGGAGGTAAAAAATGAAAAAGTGTATTCTCGGCTGCCTTATAATGCTTTCATTGATTTCAATACTCGGGGCTGCAGACTTCAAGATTCATTACAATTTTATACCCGGTAAAGAAGATGAAATTGGTCAAAAGCTTTGTTCCCTCGTAAACGATATGCTTTCAAGTTCCAAACAATGGGAAGTTGTGCCCGAAGACGGCATTCCTCAAGTTTTTACCCTCAAATTGATGACTGTCAAACCCGCTCTGCCTGAAGCTAAAATGGAAGGCTCCTGCTTCACTTATGAACTTTTATACAATGTAAAAGATATGCCTCCAGTCTATGTGAACAGCTTTATGGACTTCTGCCCCCTTGACAGAATTGACAAAACAGCTGCTTTCCTCAATGATAAAGTTACCGAAGACGCAAGCGTCTTCTTAAAAACTTACTCCCCCGTCCAAAAAACTGAACCGCCAACAAAGCCGACAAAAGGTAAAAAATA
>Ga0208825_1000132_pt1 | contig 72836 bp, 51 predicted proteins | sample AD_UKC113_MetaG_FD_184450 | JGI IMG/M metagenome (GOLD analysis project Ga0208825, IMG submission 184450) | Active sludge microbial communities of municipal wastewater-treating anaerobic digesters from Hong Kong - AD_UKC113_MetaG (SPAdes)... | ecosystem: Engineered > Bioreactor > Anaerobic >...
GCGTGACGGCGATGCCGAGCGGGGCAATCAGCCCGGAGAGGTACATCGCCGTGGCATCGCCCTCCGCCGTCGCGTTCGTCGCGACGATCACCTCCCAGATTTCGCCGCTTTCGAGCCGTTTCATGAGCGCGTCTATACGCAGTTGCGACGGGCCGATGCCGTCCAACGGACTCAGCGCGCCGTGCAGAACGTGGTACAGGCCGCGGTAGTTGCCGGATTTTTCGAGGGCGATCGCGCCCGTGGGCCGTTCGACGACGCACACTACGCTCCGGTCGCGGCGCGCGTCTTCGCACACGGGACACGGGTTGGTCTCGGTAAGGTTGCAGCACACGGCGCATTGGGTGATGGCCCTGCGGGCGGTTCCGATGGCTTGGATCAAGGCCTCCGCCTCTTCTTCCGGGGCGCTTAGGAGGTGCATCGCGAGCCGTTCGGCGGACCGTTTGCCAATCCCTGGCAGATTGAGCAGGGCGTCAATCAAGGCCTGCATCGCGGGCGACTGAATAAGCATCGAAACCCCCATTGCGTCCGGCAGGACCTAGCGCGCGACCGCGCCCGACAGGATCTGCTCGCGCAAATGTTCCCATTCCTCGGTTTTGGCCACGCGGGTCATCACATCCACGCGGTCCAGAAAGACAAAGCCGTCAAGGTGATCCGTCTCGTGCTGGATGATGCGCGCGAGCAGGTCTTCAGCATGGAAATCGAGCGGTTTGCCTCGCACGTCTTGGGCGCGCACGCGGATCCGTTTGAAACGCCGAACCGGCGCGTAAATCTGCGGCACGCTCAGGCAGCCTTCCTCGGCGGTCTCGTATCCATCGCCTTCGTCGAATTCCGGATTGACAAGACACATTTCGATATTCTTTTCCGGTTCGCGCAGGACAAACAGGCGGAGCGATTCTCCAATCTGCGGGGCAGCCAGTCCTACTCCGTCGAATTCCTCCATCGTCTCGAGCATCTCCTCCGCCAGCCGCCGCAGTTTGGACCCGAATTCGCTTACGGGCGCCGCCTTGCGCGCGAGCCGTTCGTCGGGATACAGGAGTATCTCACGAGTGGCCATACATCCAAACCTTTGTCTTTTCATCCGTCTGTAACAACACAAATCCTATTACGCACCATTCCCCGTGCGCAAAATGGCCGAAAAATCGCGGCGGCATCGAATCCGCGGCGGCTATTCCTGTATACTCCGCCGATGGGTCCTTGTGTTTGTCAATTTGTAATTGTCTTCCCAGTATTGGCTGCCGAGGGCTTCCCCAATGCGGGATCCATATCCTTGCCTGCTAGTTATGTGCATGGCGCACAAAGATGGCGTACAAAGAAATCATGCCTTTGATTGAGGCATTGCAGATGAACCGCTGTAGGATAAATCGAGACGCCATATAAACAGGAGGCGATAATGCATAAATGGGTTTGGATAGGTTTGGTATCTCTGGCGATGACGCGCATGGCACACGCCGGCTCGGAATCCATCGAGTGGACCGTCGCGCTGGACGGACCGGCATTTTCGCCGACTTTGTATCCGAATGAGACAGCGCCGTCGGGCGTGGTTGTCTCGTCGGGGAAAACGGTACAATTGATCAGGGGCGACGGCACAGTGGCCTGGCGGGCCGATATGCCGGATCCGGCGGCAACCCCCGCAACGGTGGCCGATCTGGACGAAGACGGATCGTTCGAAGCCATCGCGGCGCTGGCCGATGGCACGGTGATATGTCTCGATGCCACAGGCGCGACACGTTGGGCGCACGCGTTCGACACGCCCGCGGGGGGATTCAAAGTGATTGTCGCGCCGGATCTGACGCCGAGCCGCGGCCTTGAAATCCTGGCCGGATTCGACGACGGCTGGCTCAACTGCCTGAGTGCCGACGGACGGCTGTTGTGGCGCTTCTTCGGCGACCGGTCGCGCGTGGGCGGAATCGCGATCGGGTGTGCAGACGGCGACAACGTCCCCGAAATCCTCCACGGCACCGACAACGGACACGTGTATTGCCTCGACAACTTTGGACATGTTCAATGGCGGTATACGGAACAAGCCCCTTACGGGCGATCGGGTCCGAATCTTGCCATAACGCAGCCGGGCGGCGCGCCGGGCGTATTCATCACGCGCAGCAATGTCGGCAACGCGACATGCCTGATGGCGCTGGATGCGCCGGACGGCGCGTTTCGGTGGCGGACAACCGACGCGATGCAGGGATATTTCTCGAACGCTTTCGCGGATTTCGACGGCGACGGATCGCTCGAAATTCTTCATGCGGACAAAGGCAACAACCTGTATTGCGAAAATGCGGACGGCACGCGGCGCTGGCAGGCCGAACTGGGCGGGCATGGAATTTTCTGGGCGCCCGCCGTCGCGGATATTGACGGCGACGGCGCACTCGAAGTCATTGTGGGGGTTCGCGGAACGGATCCGAAAACGGGCGCGTGCGCCTATGTCGTGGGCGCGGACGGCACCGTAAAGTCTTCGCTAAAACTCGGCGGTGGTTCAAACGCGGCGCCGGCCGTCGGCGACATAGACGGCGACGGCGAGTTGGAAGCAATCTTCGCGGTTGAAAATCCGAATCAATTGCTGGCGATGACGTGGCGCGGCAAAGGCCGTGTCGCATGGCCGTCTCTACGCGGCAATTCGCGCATGACGGCCAACGCGAACGTCCCACAGGGCGACGCTTCGGAACCGGGCGTCGGATCGGCGCCGCATGCGCTGGCAAGTTTGCGTCCGATCGGCAATATGACGGTTGACATGGGCGAAGCGGTGTGGGGCGACAACACGTGGACGATTTCGTGGAAGGATCCCGCGCAGGAAGGCGCGTTTCTCGAGACGGCCGTGTATTACGCGGGCCACGCCGACGAATCGCGTATAATTGACGTCAAATCAGGCGCGACACAGGCCGTGGTTCGTGTGCGGCTGTACCGTCCCGAACCCGCGCAGGTGGTCCTGCACCTGCACACTACCGACAGCGCCGAGCCGGCCCTGTCCGCGTTGCGTGAAATCGCGCCGAATCCGCCGGCCTTCTGTCGCATCGAGACGGTTCAGCAGGTCTGCGATCGGGCGCTGGCGGCCGGTGCGAATTCCAACGCCGACACGGAAGGGATTGAAACCGGTCTTGCCCTCCTTCGGGCCGCCGTGAAAACAATCGAGTCGCTTGACCCAGGCCGGACGCCGGCGGCATCGCTCATCCAACGCGCAACGGCGCTGCGCAATAGGGCTGACGCGCTTGAGTCACAGGCGCGGATGCTCGAAGGATTCTGGCGGCAAAACGGTTCCGGCTCGTTCGTGTGGTGGAAGGACGAAAATCCATGGGACGCGTTCGATCCCCTTGAAACGCCGGCGGTGCTCGATATGACCATGCCGGTCGTCGTGCAGGCATTTCAGGACGAACGCGAGGATGTCGCGCTTACGTTGCGCAACATTTCCGCCGCGCCGCTCGATGTGCGTTGCACGTTCACCGATCCCGCGACGAAAGGCATGCGGCACGTCGAGCCGGAGTTGTCGAAGAAGGTTGTGCTTCGACATGCTGTGCCCGTTGCAACGGCGTTGCAGGATCGCGTATTCGATGCATTGCCTAAACTCGACTCGTCGCGCACGATACAGTTGCCGCCCGGCGAGTCGCGGCAACTTTGGATTGTCGTTGACACGCATGACCTCGAACCGGGCACTCACGAATTGACGCTGTACCTCGGCAGTCTCGACAAGCCCACAACCCTCCGGGCCGTTCCGTTGCGCATCGAAGTGTGGCCTATTCGCTTGCCCGGGGATGTCTTCGCAAAAATGAACTGGTGCGGTTTCAACGAGCCGGAAACATCGAACGATGCCGCGCGCGATCTGATTGAACACGGCGTCTCGGCGGCCTATGGACCTCCGCTGCCCTCGATTCCGGTGGATGCCGAAGGCCGCCGCGCGGGCGATGTGGACTGGACCGCGTTCGATCGTGCGATGGCGCGCATCCCAAGGCATTTCACCCTGTTCTGGGGCGGGCCGCCGGCCTGCAAATGGCCCGAAGGCGCCGTGCCGAAAGAAGACAGCGACGTGCATTTCAACGGATTCAAAACCAGCGTCGAAGAACTGGCGCGGCATCTGGAAAGTCTGGGATTCACCTACCGCCAATGGGCGTTCTATCCCATTGACGAACCGTGGAACACCGGCTTCACGCTTGTCCCCATCCTGAAACGCTTTTGTGAAATGGTCAAACGCGCCGATCCGAACGTCCAGATGTACGCTGATCCGGCGGGCCTTGTGCGTGTCGAGTATCTCGACGAATTCAAGAATCTTGTGGACATCTGGCAGCCGGAAATGAACCTGCTCAAGCGCGATCCGAAACTCGTCGAGTGGTTTCAAAAGAACGCCAAGCGGTTCTGGACCTATGAGGCGCCGGGACCGGCCAAGGATCTGCCGCCGCTCGGCCATTATCGTGCATTCGCGTGGATGGCCTGGAAATTCGGATGCGAAGGCGCGGGATACTGGGTGTATCGCGGCGAGGACAACTGGTGGACGTTCACGAATCCGGATTATTCTGTGGTCTATGAAACGAACCGGCAGATAACGCCGTCGCGCCGTTGGGAAGCCGACCGCGACGGCGTGGAGGACTATCGTGCCCTCCACGTGCTGCGAGAAGCCATTGCCAAGGCGCGCGCCATCGGCCACGCCGCTGAAGCCCAAAAAGCGCAGGCGCTCATGGATGAAGCCGTCGAACAATTGATCGGCTGGCAGATGGCAAACATTGACGAAATCACGCGATGGACAAAAGATTATTCACTGGATTTCGACTTGCTCATGGACTACCGCGCGCGTATCGCCGCGGCCATCATGGATCTTGAACAACAGCAGGGGCACGTCCCATGACAAGCAAAGACGAATTGCGCCGTATCGCGTTGGCCGCGCGCCGGGCCCTTTCGCCCGAGATGGCCGCCGCGAAAAGCGCCGCCATTGCGGAGCGCGTCCGGGCGCTGGAAGCCTTTCAACAGGCCCCGTGCGTACTGGGCTACGTGGCGTCGAAAGACAACGAAGTGGACACGCGGGCCTTGATGGACGGCGTGCTGCGGGAAGGGCGGCCCGTGCTCGTGCCCGTGGCGAAACCGCGGGGCATCATGATTTGGTCCGCCCTGCGCGATTGGAACGATCTCGCCGAAAGTCGGTTCGGCATTCTCGAACCGCGCGCGGAATCCATGCGTCCCACAACGCCGCCGCCCGGCTCCGTCTGCCTCGTCCCGGGCATCGCATTCAGCGAGGACGGCTATCGCATCGGTTATGGCGGAGGTTACTTCGATCGCTTCCTTGCCGGCTTCGACGGCGTCAGCATTGGACTTGCCTTTCGCGAACAACTGTATCCGCGCTGGATTCCAGAGGCCCACGACATTCCCGTCCAAATGCTCGTGACCGACTGAAAACATTTTCAAGGCTCTCAGGAAGACGCGCGAAAAGCCGTCACGTGAAACAGGTGGACATTCTGCATGCCTAAAAACCGCTTCGTCTCGAATGGCGCGCCGCGTTCCGTCAAGTAGGCCGCGTACCGTTCGGCAAGGCCCGACATGTCCGGAGGCCAGGGACAATGCGGAGGCACGGCGGTCAGCACAACCCAGAAAGGTTCTTTCGATTGCAGCAACGCATCCGTCGCGTGACACAAACCGTCGAATCCATGACTTTCGATGGCCGGCATGGGCGGATCGCCCAGATTATAGGCGAGCAGCCATTGGGTGTAGAGGCCGTGGGCGACGAGTTTTTCCCCTTCGTGTTTTTCGGTGCGCAGCGTCCGGGCCGCGGCAAGATACCCCTGGCGAATCGGCAATCCCACGCCAAGAACGGTTTGCACCCCCATAAGGAAGACGATCCCCGCTGCGGCCATCGCGCGCACGCCGTGCGCGATGCGCGAATCGGGACGCGAGGGCCGCAGCCAGACGCCCAAGTTCGCCACGAACCCACCGGCCATCAAATACAACGCGGGGGAACTATACGCCGAGAAACGGGCCTGAAACAGTTCGAGCCGCGTTGCCCATGTCAGCGCGAACAAGATCGTGCTTGGAATGGTAAAAATGAGCAACAGCAAAACAACCGCTTGCAAAGGCGGCGGCTGACGGTCATTGGGCGAACCTTTCCCGCCAATCCCGCTTTGCACAAGCGATCCAACCAGCAGAAGGGCGCATGCCGCGGCGAAGGACCACGCCAGGACGTTTTCATACCGGGGCTGGACCATCAAAATTCGATGGACGACCGAACCGATTTCTTCGGGCGTCTTGTCCAGGGGCAGCGAACCGAACACCCAATGCAGATAGACCGGATCGCGATGAAACCAGTCGTCCCAAAGGGCCTTGGCGGGGGGCGGCGGCGCCTTGGGACTGTCCATGCCGCCCTGGAGCGAATGTATCCATAGGACAATAAACATCAAAAAAAAGACGTGCGTCATGCCCCATAAAAAAGTGCGCCGCCACGCGCGCGCATGAAGCAGGATCAAAAACAGGCCCAACGGCGCCAGAAGTATCGCCGCCAACAGATGCGTCCACATCAACGCTAGGTTGAACGCGGCGTGCAACATCCACCACCGCTGGCCGTCTCCGGCGACCGCGCGCACGAAACAATACACGGAAAGCATGGCCAGCAGCGTAACCAGCGAATACGGACGGATTTCCTGCCCATGAAAAATGTGGAAAGGCGACATGGCGAAAAGCGCACCGGCCACAGCGCCGGCCCATGCGCCATATAACCGGCGTCCAAGAAGATAGATGACGATCGCCGATCCCGCCGCGAAAAGGACGGACAATCCCCGCACCGCCATGACGCTCCCGCCCGACCATTGATACGCATAGTATTCGAAGGTATGGTATACGGGCACCATGTGCCAGTCCCATTGGAGTTGTTCGCGAAGACATTCGAGCAGGCTGGGCGCATCGGCGAATCGGATGGTAATATACTCGTCGTACCAGACGGATTGTTCGGAAAGATGAATGCCGCGCAACGCGATGGCCAGCGCTGCCAGGAAAACGATTAGGCATCCGTCGAGCAGCGCGAACCGGTTGCGGTTTTCCGGTGAAGCGCCGATGTTTTGGAGGCCGCCGCGGCTCATGCGCATTTCATCTCCGGACAAAACAGGTTACGCATGGAGGAAGGATACCATACCCGGATGAAAGCGGGCATTCCGCATTGCGTGGGACGCCTTGCACGCGCATGGCTCATGTACGCATGGCTGTTGGCCGGTGCGCCGGCGCTGCTTCTGGCGGGGGCTGAATTCGCCGCGCGACTCGGCGGATACGGCGCCGATTTGCGCTATCTAATCCACGCGGAAAACACGATTCGACCTAACAAGGCCTTTCATCAGCAATTTTTCTCGCTGCCGGTCGAAAGTATCATGGACTGGGATTGCGCGGAATACATGGCCGCAACGCCGAAACCCGCGAATGTCCGTCGCGTGATTGTTCTGGGCGAATCGGCGGCCTACGGCAGCCCGTTCGGCGGCTACGGTTTCGCGCGTTATCTGGAGATGATGCTGCGCGAGGCATTTCCCGGCATCCGCATCGAGGTCATCAACGCCGCCGTGCCGGGAACGAATTCGAACGTCCTGCAAGTCATGGCGTCGTATTTTCCCGAACTCGAACCCGATGTGGTTCTGCTGTACATGGGCAACAACGAGGGAAATCCGCCTTTCACAAGCCCGGCCTTGTCAAAGGCGCTGCCGTTCATTCCACGCCCGATGCTCTTCCGTGCCGAAGTTGCAATCAACCGGCTACGCCTGATTCAAATGGCGCGAAACCGCCGGCATGATCAGGCGCCACCGCTAGTGTGGCCGAACGAAGACACGCCCGATAATCCTGCCCTAAACGACTTCGAGGCCAATCTCGGCGTAATCGTCAAAGAAGCGCGGAGAATGGGCGCGGACGTCGTGCTGTGTACGCTCGGCCGCAATGCCGCCGAAAACGCCGCCACGCAGGCCGCGAGCGACATCTCGGCCATACCGCGATCGGCCTTCAACCAACGCATCCTTGCGTTTGCCCGCCGCGCAGCCGAAGGCCCGGTGCGGTTAGTGGATTTCGACCGTGCCTGCTGGGTCTATTCCGGAAAGGTTGCGGCGCCTGGATACGATTTATTCTGCGACGTGCTCCATTTTACCTTCGAGGGGAACCACCTTCTGGCGGCATCGGTTTTTCCCGAAGTAGCCGCCATCATCGAATCAAAAGGAGGCCACCGCGCCGACACCTCCCCCCTGTCTCAATCCGAATGCGAACGCCGGATGGGTTTAGGCGCGGCGGGAAAAGTGTGGCTCATCGAGCAAGGGGTGCGAAACGGGAATCGTTCAGGAAAGTTGGCCACGACGGAAGCATACGCAAACCTGTTGCGCAATCAAGTGGGGCCGGACCCGCAAAAGGAAATATTGGACGATTTTGAAACGGCCTTGCGATTGAACCCGGATGACGGCGCGCTACGCGTTCACTTTGTCCGATGGCTGATCGAATGCAACGAGACAGAAAGGGCGTACCAGGAGGCAGCGGAACTCGCCGCGCGCTTCCCGGCGTCGCGCGCGGCAAACCGTCTCCTTGCGCAAACACGCGAACCCAAGGGCGATGCGGAAGGGGCGCGGCGCGCCTATCTTCACACACTCGCGATGTATCCGGACGATACACTTTCCCGGCAAGCTCTTCAGCGCCTTGGCAACGCGTCGCCCGCCCGGTGACGATTTTCCCGATTCACGGGACGATCTCGACCGAATCCACGGGCATGGTTCCCGTGGCACGGATCAATGCGATTGCATGGCGGCCCGTGTCAAGTTCTCCCGATTCCCACAAAACGGCTGATTCACGCGATTCCGTGTCATGAAAAGAAACGCGGCCCCGCGATGCGCCGTCCAGCCGGATTTCGGCCTCACCGTATTCCGAACCGCGCGGCGCCCATACCCGAACCCGGCGCCCGGTGAAATTCCATTTGACACGGGCGCCTTCCCGCGAACTGGCAAACCCGTTGCCATACCGGCAGCCGCGAATGGCTTCCCATTCTTTCTCTTGCGAACCGGCGCCCAGCAAGCCTTCGACCGGCAACAGGAACCACGAGCCGGGTATTTCGCCGCCCGATACCGAAAAGCGTTTCACATCGAGATAAGTCCCTTTTTCGGCAAGGAGCGCCAAACCGCCCGCCATGGCACAAAGTTCGATGCGGCCCAGCGGCGCGCCGTTCCATGCGATGGCCACGGCATTGGATTCCTGTTTCAGCGCCAGGGTTCCGCTCAGACCCTCTGCCTTCTTGCCATTCGCGAGAACTGTCGCGGCGCCATCATCCGCATAGGCGGAAAGCGACCAGTCCAAGGCCGTAAGGCGCAGTTCCATCATCGAACGCCGACACAGGGACGACAATTCGGCGTCGGCGGCGGCACGGTCCGGACCGATCGGCCCCCGGTGCGCCCAGATACAGCGCCACGGCCCCACGGCGTCCAGCGTGATTTCGAGTTCAAATTCCACGAAACAACGCTGCAACAACGCCAACGAAGGCGCATTCGGCGCAGAAAGACGGAAACCGTTTCGATACGGTTTCTTCCATGGCCGTCCGGCGAGGTTGATGGTTCCGATGCCTTCCGAATTGCGCGAGGGATACAGGATGCGGAGCCGTTCATCGGGGCCGATAAAGCCCGCCACGGCCTGTCCCCAAATCCCGTGCGATTCCCATTCGTTCGCCTCGGCATGAAAAACGGATCCATCCTGCCAGACTCGCCATGCCCCGGGACGATGCGCTTCCTCGATGGCCGCCCGGTAGACCACGTGATATCCACGATTGGCGGCGACGGAAGTCAACGGCGCGTAGACGTAATCCTCGTGGACAAATGCCGGGAAGAATTCAACCGGTTGCGGCGCCCATGCGTCCTGCTGCGGCGAACGAAGAACGATCGGCGGCGAATAGGGGCCGCGGGCTTCAGGCGCGGTCATGCCGATAAAGGCCCACATGCCGCCGGCATTGCGCGGCGTGCTCATGGAGGCAAGGATGAGCCAATCGCGTTTGCGACGAACGATGGAACTTGCGTAGACGCGCTTGTACCCCGGCGGAAGCATGGGCTGCGCCGATTCGGCGTGGATGGGTTTCGTGTCGCGAACGAAAGGCCCTTCGGGCGACTCCGCGAAGGCATAGGCGATACCGCCGTCCGAGTTGTCGGGCTTGGCCCATCCATAGGCGGCATGATAACCCCGTTCATCCGCGGCAATGGACGCGTCGCACGTGGCGCCCGCGGAAACGCCGTCGCCGTCGAACAGGTCCTTGTCGCCCGTAATGACGAGTCCGCGATCCTCCCATGACACGCCGTCGTCGCACGAACGCAACAGCCGCGTCGGGCCCGCGGGCCAGTAGCCTTTCGGATACAACGACACATACGCATACCAACGGCCGCTTTTCGGATCGCGGAACAAGGCGCCGTTTACCGGCCATTCATAGGGTGGCGCGCCTGTATAAACCGGGTTGTGCGAATACCGTTCGAAGGCGTCGAACGATGGATCGCCCACCACGGGATGATGCAGCCATGCCTCGCGGTGGGCGGCATCGGCAAAATCCACCGCGCCCATCGCGCATGAACCCGCCAGAACGACAAGGGAAATCATGGATTGGAAATCTCCGGACCGTTCAACTGGACTCTTCGCGATGCACCTTGGGCAAACGGACCGTAAACCGGGTATGACCCGACGAACGATCATAGGAAAGACTGCCGCCGTGGGATTGAACAATACGTTTCGAGATGCTCAACCCCAGACCGGTCCCCTTGCCGAATTCCTTTGTGGTGCCGAATCGCTCAAAAAGCGATCGTTCAATGTCCGGGGGAATGCCCGGACCGCTGTCGGCTACCACTATCTCGATGTCGCCGCCGAGATCGCGCACGGCAAGCGACACCCAACGTTCGGCGGACTCCTCGACCGCATGCAGCGCGTTGCTCAGCAGATTGACCAGCACTTCCATTATCTGCGTCGGACGGCATTCGATGCACAGCGTTTCAGAAACGGGTTCGACCTGAAAATGGACATCGTACGAGACGAACCGTTCGCGGCAAACGGACTCGGTATCCTCGACGATCGTCCGCACGGCCGTTTCATGAAAGGGGTCTTCCTCGCCATCCCGTGTGAAATTGCGCAATCCCTTGATTATCGTCTGAATGCGCGTCGCGTTGCGCATGATGGCGTCCGAAAGGCGATCGCTCATCTCCTGCGTGAGCAGACCCTGCTGCACGGCTTTTCGGATCTGCTCGGCGGAACCGGAAACGATCGCGAGCGGATTGTTGATTTCATGGGCGATATTGGCGGCCATTTCGCCCAGGATGGACATTTTCTGCGACTCGACCAGTTTGGCCCGCTGTTCCTCGATGAGGCGCTGGGCAATACGCTCCTCGCTGATATTGCGGACGACACCCTCGACGGCCACGGGCTTGCCTTCTTCGTCCGCGATGATGGCGCTCGAAAGAAAAATCCAGCGTTCCTTCCCTTCCGGATCGATAATTTTGCACTCGTAACCGTTCGGCGCGTTACCCCGGACGGCTTCCCTAAAGAGTTTTTCCAGTTCCTCCTTGAAGTCGGGGTGAATTATTTGGGTTAGAAAAAAGGGCGTTTCGGTAAATGAAGCGGCCGGATAGCCGAAGATGTCCAATGCGGACGGGCTCATGTACTCGCATACGCCGTCCGGCAGCCGGATGCGAAAAACCGCGTCGCGCAGGCCTTCCAGCAACGTGCGGTATTTGCGCTCATTCGCCTCCAGCAACTCGATGGACCTTGCCCGATCAATCACGCTTGTGAACAGATTGGCCACAATGTGCATCAGCCGCATGTCGCTGTCGGACCATGTTCTTTCGGTTCGGTGCATGGTCACGGCGATGAATCCCAAAAGACGGTTGCCGGCACGCATGGGCGCCAGAATCGCCCCGCGAATGCCACGTCGTTCGTGATTTTCACGTTCGGCCGACGCGGCGGGCGGCAAATCGCGATTTGAATGGATGACAATGATTTCCCCGCGGCTCAATTGTCGCAAGGTCCATCGCAGGGGCGCCATGTCCAGACCCACCAGATTTTCGACCTGGGACGGAATTCCCGGCGAACACCACTCCTCCATCCGGAGAATGATTGACGCCTCGGGGTTGAAGTGAACGACCGACCCGCGATCCGCCTGCATGAACTGAACGATTACCGAAAGGCCGTGGCAAATCTCCTTGCCGATGTCCGTTGTTTCGATGCCGGCAAAGCGGGTGGCTATCTTCGACACGATTTCTTCCATGGCCAAACGGTCATGCAGCGCGGACTCCGCCGTCTTGCGCGCGGTAATGTCGCGCGAAACGCCCATCACGGCGGTCACGGCGCCGTCATCGTCGCGCAACGGCACAAGAAATGTGTCCTGCCACGCGAGCCGGCCACGAAACACCGCCGGATGCTCCGTGCGGAAAAGTTCGCCCGACGCAAACACCCGCTCCAGGCTTTTGCGCTGTTGTTCCTCGATGTGAGGCGGAAACAATTCGGTCCGTTTGCGTCCGATAATTCGATCAACCGGAAGGTCCAATTGTTTACCCGCTTCGCTGTTGGCATACAGCACGGTATCGTCGCGCGACACAATGTATATGACTTCACGGGTGGCTTCCGCCAGCGAACGATACCATTTCTCGCTCTGCCGAAGGGCCGCTTCGGCCCGGCTCCTTTCCTGAATTTCGCACTCGAGGCGCTGGTTGGATTCCGCCAGTTTTTCCGTGCGGTCGCGCACGCGCCGCTCGACTTCCTCGTTGGCCGCCCGAAGGGCTTCCTGGCTATCGCAAAGCGTCTGCGCTGTTCGGCGGTGCGCCTCGGCCTCGACCGAGAGACGCGCGCGGTCCTCGGCCATTCGATCCGCCGTGACGGACAAATAAAAAATGGTCAGATAGAAACTACCGCAAAGAAGAAACATGCCGGCGATCAATAAGACGTCTTCGAGTCCCAAGATCTGATTTAGGGCTTCAAGCGGCGCATCAATGATGGGAAGACGCATGAAATCGGCCAAGCTGACGGCCTGCGATAAAATGCACAACGCTACCCCCGCCGTGATGGTGCGCATGATCCATGGCGACGTCCCCAGCCGGTAAAACACGTAGATGGAGGGCGCACAGGCCACGATGAGCGCCAGAAGCGTCAGCGTTCCCGTGATTTCAAATCCGATGTCCAACTTGGCGTACAGATAACGTCCAGCCAGTTCGATGCCGCCGCCAAGCAATAACGACCCAACTGCGATAAAAAGCAGGGTTCGCCGGCCACGCGTGACAGCGCTGATATCGCGCCCTGCCTTGTCGGAATCCTTCATAAAGCATCCGCCCGGCCGCATAATCTGTCGAAAGTGACCATGGACACAGTTCCCCTGCAAAACCCCATGAATCCTATTCATTATGGCACGAGCGGTTGGACAATGCAACGCAACGAAAAAGAAAACCCATGACCGGTCTATTGGCCTGGCCGGTATTCCTTTTCAAGGTTGGCGCGGATGTCCGCCTCATCGAGCCAGACGGGTTTCAACTTGCATGCGGCAAACAGGGGCGCCTGGTCCGCGTAATGCGGCGATTCGGGCCTCATCGTCGCACTGCCGAACTGGTGAACGCTGCCGGAATGTACTTTTCCATCCGGGTCCCATTCCACGACGAGAATATAGCAATCCCCGGCCATGCCCACGAGACGGCCGTCCGCCAGATTGCCATAAACGGCATGAAGGGTGTCGGGGCCACCGCTCAGACCGATGTCCACGTTGCCGCGCACAAGCCGGTTGATGTCGCCCCAGGGCACATCGAGCCGCCCGTATTTTTCCTTGAGCATGGCCGCGCGTTCTTTCAGCAGTTGAATGCGATCCGGTTCCGTGCCGCCAAACATCCGTGCGCGCACAATCGGTTCCAAGGTCAAAATCGCCAGTGCCGTCACGCGATTGTCCACGTCCGTCCGGTAGTCCCATGTCTTCAGCAAATCAACCGCCTCGCGCACAAGCGGATCGTCCGAAGGCGGCATCGCGAAAAGTTCGTCCAACAACTTGCGCGCATCGGACTTGTCCGAATAGGCAATGTCGAATTTGTATTCGAGGAATTCTTCCCCGGAGATCTTTTCATCGCTTCCGAGTAGCTCCAGATAACGGTAGGCCCGGTTCGTCATATCCGTATCTATGCCCAAGGTGGGCGAAAAATCCTCCGGCTTGGGATTTTCGCCGATGGCGGTTGTCTGAAACGGCGTGTTGTTGCAGTTCATGACAAATCCCGCGGCCGGATTTTTTATTTGCGGCAGTTTCTCGAACGGAATGAACTCAGTCCAAAGCGTTTCCGAGGTATCGCCCGGCAGGTACTGTTTCCAGTCGTAACCTTCCTGCCGCACGGGAAACAGGGCGTTATATAGATAGTAAATGTTGCCTTCGCGGTCCGCGTACCCCATGTTGAACGAGGCGATTCCGCGCATCTTGACGGCTGCCTGCCATTCCTCGAAATTCCTCGATTTCCCCATTCGATACCATTGCTCGATCTGCCGGATCTCCCCCATGCCCGCATAGCGAATCGCATACACACCGTGCGGCCGCCGGATGATCGGGCCGTGCACCGACCAGGATACCTCGCGCTTGAATGTCCATTGGATCGGCCCGGCGATGCGGCATTTGATCCGGGCGTACCGGACATCCAAATCCCGCCATTGGCCGTCGAAGCGGTACTGGTTCGGATTGTCGGGATTCATCTCGAGGACATACACGTCGGTCAAGTCGGGCTGGTTCACCGTGTGGGCCCAGCCGAGATCGCGGTTGTGTCCGTGCAGGATAATGGGCGATCCGGGAAACAGTCCGCCCACGATGTCCATCCCTTCTTCACTATGCAGATGGGCCTCGTACCATGCCACCTGCCCTGTCCATGGCTGGTGCGAATTGATGTTGAGCCGAGTCCAACCATCCGCCGAACGCGAGGGCGCCACGGCGGCCGTGTTCGATCCCGGTTCGGCGCCGCGTGTAAAAACGTCAAACAGCGATATTCCCTCACGCGCGGCGGTGTTTTTAGTTTCTTTCTCCACAACTTCCCTGCAAGGTTCACAGAAATTACGGGCAAAGAAAGCATCCCCCTGATTGAGGCTTTGGGACTGGGCCGCGTTAGGCGCTTCCGCAACGTTTTTTTGCGAGACAGGATGTTTTCGCTTGAAGGACAACACGTCTTTCAGTTCGCGGTCGAGCCGGAAAAAAAGCGGGGATTTCAGCACGAAACCCGCCACAACGTCCTTGCCGGTCGCCGGAAAGACTTCCGGTTTCAGCATGGCTTCCGGATGTTGCGCCGCGTACAGATTGACACCGTCCGCATAGGCCTCGCACACGGCGCGTATTTCCGGGCTTAGATCCGTTTCGTATTTGGCATTGATTACGTCCCAGAGGCGGATGGCCGCAGCCAGCAGATCGGTCGGCATGCCCTTGGGGCCTTTGACCGACGCGAGTTCCCCGCGTCCCGCCAGGAGACTTTCCTGGATGGTCGCAAAATCGTCCTCCGAATGGGCGAAACCGATGCCGAAAGCCGTATCGGCATCCGTTTTGCCAAACACATGCGGCACGCCCCACGTATCGCGCAAAATGCGGACATCGTACTGCTTGGCGCGTTCAAGCAGTTTGTCGGCATCCAAGGATGGCTCTTCACGAGCACAGGAAACCAACGCAACCGCCGCCAAAAGGGAAATAGCCCCCACCCACGAACGAAACAACATGACAACATCCTCCTTCGCAATGCCACTTCCCGCTTCCGCAATCTCCTCCGCATTCGGAAGCATCCCGGCGCACGGCACTACCCTGCCGCATACCGAGCCTTGTGCATACCTATGACCGTCCGGCGCATCGCTGGGTTTCACTGGACCCTTCGGGGCGGCGCCGCGTATACTTTCCCGGCCTGGGGATCCAAACAGCCAAAAAGCGCCGGGCGTTATTCGGATTCTGCAATGAGTTTGATTCGATTGGAAAACGTGACAAAAACCTTCGGCGGCAAACCGACGCTGGACGGCATCTCTTTTCGCGTCGAGGAAGGCGAAAAAATCGGCCTGATCGGCCGGAACGGCACGGGAAAGTCCACCATCTTTCGCCTGATCACGGGCGAACTCGAACCGGACAGCGGAACCATCGAGCGCATGCGGCGCGCGCGAATCGCGTGTCTTGCGCAAATGCCGGACCTCGGCATGAGCGACACCATCTTCGACACGGCGATGATGCCGTTTCGGGAACTCGTCGAAATGGAGAAGGTCCTGACGGACTTGGAGCACCGCATGGCGGCGGGCGACGAGTCTGTTCACGACCGGTACGGCGCATTGCAGGACATATTTTCGGCGCGCGGAGGATACACGTTCCACACGACGGCAAAACGCGTCTTGCATGGGCTGGGCTTCCGCGAGGCGGATTACAACCTGCCGGTAAACGCGTTGAGCGGAGGCCAGCGGACGCGCCTCATGCTCGCGCTGATCCTGTTGCAGGACGCTGATCTGCTGCTGCTGGACGAACCGGAAAATCATCTCGATATCGAGGCGCAGGAATGGCTCGAAACCTTCCTGCTCGAATCACCGAAGGCCATCGTCATCATCACCCACGACCGGCGCATGCTCGACCACGTCGTCACGCGCATCGTCGAAGTCGAACGGGGCGCCCTGGCGAACTATTCGGGAAACTATGCGTTCTACCGGAAACAGAAGGCGCTAGTCCGCGAGCAGCAACAAAAGGCCTTTGAGCGCCAGCAGGCCTTCATCGAAAAGGAACAAAGCTGGATCGAGCGGTTCCGGTACAAGAACACAAAGGCGGATCAGGTGCAGAGCCGTATCGCGCGCCTCGAAAAAATGGAGCGACTCGAAGCGCCGCCGCCGGAATCGGCCTCGGTGAAATTTACCTTCGGCGACGTCGTGCGCAGCGGGCAATGGGTGCTCAAGGCCGAAGGACTGGCGATGGCCTACGGGGATTTGCGGCTATACCAAGGACTGTCGTTCCACGTCGAACGGGGCGAACGCGTCGGCATCATCGGCCCGAACGGTTCAGGCAAGACGACGCTGCTGCGGCATCTGGCGGGCCGTCTTCCGATCGGAACGGGAACAGTAACACTGGGCCACAAGGTGCGCATCGGTTTCTACCAGCAGCACCATGAGGACGTGAACCGGGCCAATGACATCCTCGCCGAAATTCGCGCCCTGCGGCCCGATTTGACCCCGGAGCGCGTGAGGAATTACATGGGACGCTATCTGTTCACCGGCGACGACATTTTCAAGCCGTTGTCGGCGCTTAGCGGAGGGGAATTGAGCCGGGTGGCCATCGCGAAACTCGTCTTGGGCGGCGCGAACCTGCTCTTGCTCGACGAACCGACAAACCACCTCGATATTGCCTCCCGCGAGACCATCGAGGGTGCGCTTGAGGAATTTCCAGGGACGATCCTGCTTGTTTCACACGATCGCCAACTGATCGATCGCCTTGTCAACCGTCTCATCGTCGTCGAGAACGGAACGGCGTCTGTGTATCTCGGCAATTACTCGGACTACCACCGGAAAACCGAACAGGAAAACGCCATTGCCGCGCCGCAACCCAAACATGCCCGCGACCCGATGAGTATCCGGAAAAAACCGTCCGGCAAGGACAAATCCGCCGAACGTGAAAACCGAAAACGCCGCAAACAACTCGATGAAATCGAACGCAACATCGAGGCAATGGAGGAAATGATCGAAGCGTTCGACCAGCGATTCGCGTCGCTCGATCCGTCCGATTACATGGCCGCACGCCGGCTGAAGGAAGAGTACGACGGCCTCAAGGAGGATCTTCAGGCCCTCTACGCCGAATGGGAACAACATATCGCCGCGGAAACGGGATGAAAGCGCCCCCCCCGCCGCCTTTACAGGCATACTTTATACGGCATCCGAATATTTTCCGTTGGACAGGCTGTCCAGCCTGTAAAAACGTCAGAGACAGACTGTCCAGCCTGTCAATTCGCGGGGCGTCTGATCCAGGAACTTTTGAAATACGGTCTCAACCGGAAAAGGCCCGTTGCGCCGTGTCAATGGCCTGTTTTCCCATGCGTGCGGCGCGATAGACGTCTTCAATCATCCATGCGTCAATCATGATCCAGCCCGCATAACCGCCGTCCCACAAGGCCTTCAGCGACGCCTGAATGTCGCAATGACCGTCGCCGCAGGCCAGATGCTTCGATGTCCCCCGGTACATTGAACCGTCCGTATCCGTGAGATGCACATGGCCGATATGTTTCACGCCAAGTTGAAGGAGCATGTCCTCGGGTTTTCCCCGGCTGCCCGTCATACAGTCGAAATGGCTGGGATCGTAATTCGTCTTGCAAGCCGGATGATCGGCGCCGGCAAGGATCCGTTGAAGATGATCCGGCGTGTTGAACAGAAACGGCGGCTCGATCTCGAACGACAGGTAAAGACCCGAGTCGGACGCGATCCGCGCCGCTTCGCGATAACTGCCCGAAAGGGCTTCGATCGCGCGATCCACGTCCGGTTGCCCGCGCAGGTCGCCGCCGGGCCAATGTCCCACGAACACGCAGCCCAGTTGTTGGGCCAAGCGCACGTAATCCGCAAATCGCCGAAGCCACTCCCGGCGCGCCGCGGCATCCGCCGCATAGGCGTCCGCGCCGAAGGTCTGGATCGTGTAGATGCGCAAACCATAGCGATCATAAAGCGTTTTCAGCGCAGCCACGCGTTCCGGCGCATCCGGCGGCGGATACCCCCCCATCGGCCAGCCATCCACCAGTTCAATCCCGTCGAAACCCGACTTTGCCGCGAAATCCAGGATCTCCCAGATGGGATAACTCTTCCCATGGGCATCGGCGGACGACATAAAGCCGTTCAGCCCCAAGCCGGCCTTCCAGCGCGGCGCATCCGCCCCCGCCTTCATCGCCATGCCGGCGAAAGCCAACGCGGAACCCGCCAAACTTCCCGCCAGAAAACGTCTCCGATTCATCTCCCTACCTCCTTCCGCTCCTAATGGCAAGCCCATTCACCGCAACGGCCGGTTACGCCGAATTCCGATTCGACGACTTTGGCGATATTCAATTATCCTACAAATCCCGATTGGTTTCATCCGGTTGATCCCATAACAAATCGCAACACAGCAAGACACAGGGGGAGAGTGTCTTGAATAGTCATAAAAACAAGGCTTTGCCGGACACCGCTTCTACACGTAGAAATGTTCAGGGAAGATGCCTTTTCCCGAAGGTTGGATCGAAGTATTCCTTAGGGCATGTTTTATGAATAATGGGTAAATGCGATCTCGTGTCGCTTTCACGATGGCGCCTGACAGATCAACGTATTGCCAAGGACAGATTCGCGCACTTACCCGAGGAACCCTTGCGCCCCTCGGTATGTTCCCCTTGGTCTGTGGAAACAGAAGGCGCCGACATCCCCCGGTCCTTCAAATGGGATCGAAAAATAAAAGCGCCAACAATCACTCCGATGAACTGTTGGCGCATAAATGATTATTATGGAGCGGGACACGGGGTTCGAACCCGCGACATCCAGCTTGGGAAGCTGGCACTCTGCCAACTGAGTTAGTCCCGCTCAATTGACGACAATGTTCATTCTAGCAGTTGGAGGAAATCGTGTCAATCCCGAAAATTCCACACATAACGGGTAGGGCCGGTGTCCTCGCCGACCGACTTTTACGCAAAAACCTGATTTTGTAATTCACCCCGAAGCGGCGTGCGAGGATACACGCCATTTCATACATCAATATCCTAACTATCATACCTATTACAATTATCTGGGCATTGCCCACAACCCTGTTTCTCTTCATGCTCGTCATCGTGTTCGCCATCCACATCGCAAAAACTCTGCATTGAGCTGTTCAGGCGGCAAGAACGTCATTTTGAACTGGGGAAGAACGACTCTGGCAGAACCCTTAAGTCTACCTTCAACCCTTACGGTAATTCCTGACTCGGGTTTGTCCGCGATAACTTGGATAGTGGCAGGTTGACCCAGCGGAACAACCTCACGTTCCCCGTCCCATGAAGCGGGAAAAAGGCAAAACGCAAGGAGAAGGAATGCAGCACATGCCATCAAGGCGTAGCGCACGCGCAGCTTCCTCATCATTGCTCCAGCCCCCGTACCAGCGCCAGCAGGAAGTCTCGGTTGTCCGCGGTCACATACCGCATCTGGCCGCCCATGCGGTTGAAGCTCTTGTTGTAGCGGAGGTAGTAGTCGGGGTTGTCCATGGAAGGCTCGCTCTTTGTCCAGGCAGTGTCTGTACACCTCTGTTGATCGCAATAGCCGGAATGCAAAACGTTTCGACTGGCCTGGTCGCCGAGGCAAAAACCGACTTCATGCGGCGAGCTATGTCAGCCATGCCAATCGATTACATCCGCGGAGAGGCCTTACGCGCCACATCAAAGATTGCGTCTAGCTTTTCCCTAATTTCGGGGTCTATCTGCTCAACGGGCAAGAATCTGGCAAGCTCATGATAGTTGCTCTTCCGAAAGAGCATCGGCAACTTCAGTGCTTCAAAGTAGTTTGTGAACAACGGGGCGAGGAACTCATCGGTTACTTTGCAGTCCGCGCTCCAGGGATCGGGTTTTCGCTGGACTTGAAGCGCTCGCTCCATTTCTTCAATGCTCTTTCCCATTACCGACGCCCGATTGTCGGCCTCCGCGTGTTCAAAAAGATCATCTCCGTATAAGTCATACCTCGCGTATGCCAATAGGGCCTCGCGCGTACAGATATAGTTCTCAATCTCTCGACGTTTCCACATCATCTCTGTCAGGCTGGTACCCGTACCGAGTTCCCTATCGAGACGATCAAAGAGGGCAATTCCCAGAAGGTCGCCCTTGGCTTCGCGCAATCCGTTGAAGTGATTGCGCGCTTTGGCTGGCTGGTTTCCACCGATGTAACAGACAAAAGGATCTTCAAGTTCCTTCTTGGCCGGATGGTTCAGCTTGTCCGCGAGAGATCGAAGGATTTCAAGGTCCGTTGAACCCTCAAGGTAGAGCACCCAACCCTTCTGCTCCGCTTGGTAATACTGTTCGAAGCCCAACTCCTTTAGCGACTTGAGCAATTGCGAACCTCTATCGTCGATTCGATGGGGCCTTCCGAGAAAGGCAACCACGATATCGCGATCGGCGGCTTCGTTAAGTATGACTTCCGAGTGGCTCGCCACGATGACTTGCGATCCTTGCTGTTCGGCAATATCGGTTAACAGGCTGTAGATTTGCCGTTGCCTGATAATTTCAAGATGGGCGTCGGGTTCATCGAGTAGTAGGACCGTATTGGGATTGGCATAAAGGTACGCCAATAACAAGAGAGTTTGTTGCAGTCCGCGACCGGAGGATGAGAGATCGAACGTTTTGCCTCGTTCCCGGTAGCTCATGGTAATCTCACCACGCTCTACGAGGTACTCCGGGGAGAGCAATTGGACTCCGAACAGCCTATCGATGTGCGAGCACAAAGAGTTCCAGTTCTGGGGCGCGTCGCTCCCGAACACCGCATCCCCTGCCGGCGGTTGATCGTTCTGTTCTCCGGTGAAGATTCGATAGCAAAGATTCCGCAAGACTTGGGCCGTTTGCCCTTCACCGGTGAGCACATTGATTCTTCCCTGCTCCCACTTGGGTTCCACGGCGGCCAATCCGGACATAGGTGGAAGAAATGCAACGCGAACTTGCCCGGCATCTTCTGGAATAGGCATCCTGGTAGTGCCGCCGGGATCCTTCCGCAATGGGCGACAGTAGAACGACTCGTCATTGGCAAAATCGAACTCGAGACCGCACACCCAGGGCGCGCCTGCTGTGACGCCTTCGACTAGAATGTCTATGCAGACGGATTGAGTGGTTTGTCTTGAATCTTTCGTGCGAATAACGTTGCGCACATGCAAATCGCGCCAGAGAAGATGGGCGTCCGGTATAGGCAAGGAAATCAGATCTCGGCGGTTAATGGTCACGCCGGGGCGTTTCTCAGGCGAGGTCTTCCCCATCCGTTTCTCGTTCCAGCGGCGAAGGCCGATTTCCCATAGCGCCAAGGCTTGAAGCGCCGTGGTCTTGCCGGAGTTATTTGGGCCGATGAAGACGACGGATTTCCCAAGTTCGATTTCAACGTCATCGAATCGTTTGAAGTTCCGGAGTAGCAACTTCGTCAGCATCTTCGGGTACCTCATTTCCGTGCGCTGTCGGTTCCCTGCAAAAACTCACCCTGAGTTTACTGCCGGGTTTCGATATCGTACCAGTACTTCTCTTATTGTGCATCTAGCGCCCGTACCAGCGCCAGCAGGAAGTCGCGGTTGTCCGCGGTCACATACCGCATCCGGCCGCCCATGCGGTTGAAAGATTTATTGTAGCGGAGGTAGTAGTCGGGGTTGTCCATCGGGGGTTCGCCTTGGGTCCAGTCCCAGTGGGATTCCTGAAGATCCACGATGACCATGAAGTGGTCGTCTATATGTTCGCCGCGCTGGATGGCGAGGTTTTGGGACATAGACAGGGATTTTTCAAAGATCATGGGCGACATGACGGCGCTGCCGATCGAGACGTACACGCCACCGTCTAGGTTCGAGACACTTTGCGCGAAGGCGAGGAAATCGCGTTCGGCGGCGCGGCCGATCGCGGCGCATTTGTTCATCGGGTGGACGTAGATGATGTCGTGGCCGATCATTGGATGGCTTGTGAAGGGTACCTTTAGGCGATATGCCGCCGCCTGCAACCCGTATTGCTTGAACGGGTGCGGGACAGTGTGCCAGCCGGGCGAAACTCGCCGTTTGATAATGGCATCGAGCAAGTCGGACGCGGCGGCAATGAAATCGAATTCCTCGCGTTCGAGCGCAAAACCGATCTGCTCTTTCAGGCATTTGATGGACGGGACGTCAATTCCTTCGTTTTCGACAAAGGCCCCGACGGATTCTCCGTATCCCATGCCGCGGAACGCTCCGGCGATGATCGCGAGGTTGATGTTGTGGCCTGTCTCCTGCCAGACGCCGAATTCGCCGCGCGAGACGTTTTCGCGCACGTCTTCGCTCGAATGACCCTGAAACGCAAACTCCCAGTCGTGGATGATCCCGGCGCCGTTCGTGGCGAGATGCGTGAACCAACCGTCTTCGATCAGCTTGATCATCACGGGCGCCAACCCGTTCTTGATGGCATGTGCGCCGAAGGTCAGCATGCGCGATTTGCCGGTCGCCTTGGCCGCCTTCAAACGCTTGACAGTCTCATCAATGACCGCCTGCGCGCTATCGGACAACGCCGCGGGCTCGGCGTCCACCGGCACGTGGTCGCGCTCGATGTACACCTTGTCCTTGCGCGCGCTGAGCGGCTTGATGTTCAGTTTGCTGCGATCGAATTGGGGGTATGGCATATTTCCTCCGTCTCATACTTTCTCACCACGAAGGGCACAAAGAGAAGAAACAGAAGATGAAGCATGCGCGTCGTCTTTCACATTCGTTCGACGGTACCGGATTCTCTTCGTGTTCCTCGTGTTCTTCGCGGTGAAATTGCCTACAGCGTAAATTCTATGGTCACGATCTTCTTTTTCGGCACGCGGAGTTTGATGGTCGCGCCTTCAGGTTTCAACGGGGATTCGCGTTCTTCGTTGAGGTTCGTGAGCCACGCCTTCTTGAAGGGCTTGAAGAGTCGCAACGCGCCGTTGATGGTTTTGCCGGACGGATTGAAGATACGGACGATAAAACTGTCCGGGCGATCCTCGTGGCGTTTGAACGCGGCGAGTTGGAGCCCCGCACCTTCGAGCGCAAAGAAACTCATGCTTTTGGGCAGCTTTCCCTTGTGCGGGCCGCATTGGGCCGGTTCGAGCGGGAGATTCAACTGCTCGGCCTGCTCGAACACGCCGTTCGTCCAGTCGCCCGTATGCGGGTATATCGAGTAACTCCATTGCATGCGGCCGGGGCACTGCGCGAGTTCCATCTCCGGGTACACTTCATAACGCCCGAAGATCGGGCAGTTGCGGTAGGTGAACGCGCGGAAAAGTGTAATCGCGAGCGGGCGGTCTTTCGTGTCCGCGACCTCGTACTCGCGCATGCCACAATTGTTCAGGATGGCGAATCCCATCTTTTTGTCATGAAGGTCCACGAATCGGTGCATGGGATACTGCGGATTCGGGCGTCCATAATACGGGCTGGTTTTCTTGACATGGATGTCGCGTGAAATCACGTCGAAGCCCGCCTCGGATTCGGTGGTATCGGCAGCGAGCCGCGTGGGAAACACAACGCGCATCCGATGGTTGCGGCACGTGTTTTCGAGTTCCGTTTCGACGTCGAGCCGTTTCGCGCCCGCCCGCAACGTGAACCGGCTTTTCACGACGATCTCGCGGTATTCGTCGCGACGTCGCGTATGGTTCATCTCGGCCTCGCGGAAGTCGCCGGTCATTTCATCAAGAATCCCGACGGGCACGCGCATGTGGTACGACACGCGCATCCGCGCGACGAGCGGCCCGGCTTCTTCGAGCGCAATGAACACCGGCGCGCCGTGCGACGTGATGATGCGATTATCGTCCGGTTCCATGTGCACCCACGAGTGGCCGGTCTCGCCGGAATCCTCGATGTAATGCAGGTTATGGAACGTATGCCTGCTCGACTTGTGCGTGAGGTCGAACGTGCCGTCGCTGTTGAATGCGACCCGCAGATGCTCGTTTTCGAGGACGTTCGTCTCGGGGGCCAACGTGCCGGGGAAATAACCGAATCGGTCTTCGCGGACGATGTGATACGTTTTGTAACCATACGCGGGTATTGAATCCACTTCGATGTGGCATAGTACGCGCTTTGCGCGAAGTTCGATCGAGATATCCTGCAAGTTCCGCACAAGGATACCCGGTTCCGACTGTTCCTTGAGTTGTACGCGCTTGATTTCTTTCCCATCGGGCGTGCGGATGCTGAAGGCCTCGTAGCCCATGCCGTCGGGCATGTCAATGTAACATGACACGACGCCGCCCCACGGGAACGGGCACGGATTGAACACGGTCAGCACCGAGTCTTTCGGCGACAAGTCCGAGTTGTCGATTTGAATCTGGACAGCCTGCATGCCGCGCCGGGCGAGGCTGTCGCCGATGATTGCCGCCTGATCATAACGGAACAGGCTGTCCTTCTCCATCTGATCGATACCGGCGCCCGTGATGGTGTCGTGCGGGTGATTGTCGAGGATGTATTTCCACGCATGGTCGAGCGCGGTCTTGAGGTATTCGCCGCCGACCATCGAACCGATCGCGCTCCACGGCTCGGCCTTGCGCTGGACCGCGGTTTCCGCTCGGTTGTTGCCCTGCTTGAGGCGGATGCGCGCGCTGATGACATCGCCGCACAAATGCGTCCATTTCCCAACGGAACCCGGATTGCGGCTCTCGCCGGTCAAGACGGTCGGATTTTTCACCTCCTTGCGCATGGCGTTCATGTAGTCTTCGAGATTCGACAGCTTGATGTCGTGTTCCGGCAGAAGTTTCCGGCACAGTTTTATAATTTCGCTCTCCATCGGATCCGGATTCGACGAATCGAAGCCCTGCATGCAGCAGATGTGGCTCGTCGTGAAATGCTCGGATTCGTCGCGCACAAGTTTGAGCAGTTGCTCGCGGATCGGCGCGTCGTTCCATTGCTTCTTTTCCGAATCGAGGACGTAGTAGTGCTCGCGCGGATAGCGCTCCGACGCAAGCCGCATGGGCGCCGAACCGCGGTCCCAGTCGTAGCGTGCGAACACGTCGTCGCTGCCGTAGCGGAGCACGCGGTACACGTAGATGTAGTAGCTGAACCGGCTCATGCAGCCGAAACGCATGCCGAGCAGCCGCGAGCCGTCCGGGCCTTCGAGAATGAATTCGCTGTGCGGCGTGTTGATGCCGCGGTAGAAGATGATTGTGTCTATGCCGAAGCCGTTGTAGATTTGCGGCATCTGCGAAGTCTGGCCGTAACTGAACGGCGTGTAGCCCATCTTGCAAACCTTGCCCAGCGACGCCGCGATCCGATGGCCCACAACGAGGTTGCGCACGAGCGATTCGCCATTGACGATGTACTCCTCAGGCAACGAATACCACGGACCGATGATTAGGCGCCCCGAACGGACGTGTTTCTCGACCGTGGCGCGCTTTTCAGGCCGCCATTCGAGGTAGTCCGCCACGCACATCGTCTGAGAATCCATCGTGAACGAATGAAAGTCGGGGTCGGTATCGAGCAGGTCGAGCAGCCCGTCCATGAAATCGAGAAGCAGTAGCCGCGTCTCCTCGAACGGGTAACACCATTCGCGATCCCAATGTGAATTACTGACCACATGCACCGTCTTGCGTGTATTTGCCATGTCGTACTTCCTTGTGTTTGCCAATCGGAGAAAAGGCCGTATCCCTCGATTTTTTCAGCCATTGTACGTTACGCGCCGTCATCGAACAACCCCGCCGTTGCCCAAACGCGCGTAACCTCGGCCCGCGCCGGCGGTATGATTCCATGAAATGAAGGCCAAACACCTTGGGTGTGGGAGGATCATGCAATGGGCATGTTGGCACTGTATTTCGAGTTTTTCGGCGAAGGAATTCTACAACTGGTCGCCGGAGTGTTGGCAACGATATTCGGGGCGCTGGCGGAACTGTTCGGCGCGTTTTCGGCAGTCAGTCCTTGCGGGTGAACGCGGCCAGCGCCTCCACGTGTTCGGTGTGCGGGAACAAGTCTACCGCACGCAAATCGTCGAGCGTATAGGCTTCCAGCAGCACGGGCATTTCCATGGCAAGAACTTGTGGCTTACATGAAATATAGAGCAGATTTTCAGGACGGTACTGCATGAGATGCCGAAGAGCCTTTGGATGCAGGCCGGACCTAGGCGGATCAATGACGACGGCGCTGTCCGGCGGGAAACCATCGCCTTCCCGCAAATTCTTCAAGTACCGCTCGACGGTATCCGTGAAAAACGTCACATTTTCGATGCCGTTGCGTTTGGCATTGTAAATCCCGTCTTGTGTGGCGGACGCGACGGACTCGACCGACACGATGTGCCCGACCAAGTCCGCGCAGGCGAAGGCAATACCGCCCATGCCGCCATACAAATCGTATAACGTGTCCGGGTTGATGTCCTTTACCCATTGGCGAATCCGCGCATAAAGACGTTCGGCGCCGAACGTGTTCGTTTGAAAAAAACTGAAGGGGGATATGCGGAAAAGAATCGGCCGCAGGGCGTCGCCGTCGCGAATGCACAAGCAGTCTTCGATGGTTTCGGGACCATGCAAAACCTCGACTTCCTCGGCCGTCGCGACATCGGCAAGGCCGCGGAATATGCCCCGCTGAATGCTCTTGGCCGGATAGACTGCGCGCACGGCCTCGACAAACGAGGACCGGTCGAAGTCGCCGTCCGCCGTAATCAGTACGACCATGCGCTCGGACGTGCGTTTTGCCTCGCGAACAAGCAGGGCGCGCAGAAAGCCTTTCTTGTTGCGTGTGTCGTAGGCATGCAGACCCTGTTCAAGCATCCAGCGCCGAACGCCGTCCAGCAACGGTCCCATACCTTCCGGCGCGATGCGGCATTCCTCGACGTCCAACGGCCGGTACCAGCGGTTTTTTGTTTTGAATCCAAGGACGGATTCGCGATCAAAATCCTTGGGTGGCGGTTCGGGATAGAACTTGCGCCCAAAACTGAAATCAACTTTGTTGCGGTAATGCCAGATTGTCGGTGAGGGTTCGACGGGAATCGGATGCGGCCAGTGGGCGTTGAACAACGCGGCCAGCAATGCCGCCTTGTGCGACAGTTGCTCGGCATACGGCACCTCCTGCATCTTGCAGCCGCCGCAGTCACCGAAATGTGGGCAATGTTCGGGCATGCCGATTCCATCCTGCTTGTCCGCTTCCAAAAACTTCATCCATCGCGACAAGCCATGTATTTAGGTGAACACCGTTTCGATATCTTCTATTCGCGAGAGGACGGCGTCCGGCTCGAAATCGCCCGGATTCCGATCAAAGGTTTCGTAAGGCGTCCACTGAACGCTGTGGACCACCGGCAGGCCCGCGCGCTTGGCGCCCTGAATGTCCGCCAGCCAGTTGTCGCCCACGAACAACACCTGTTCCGGCGAAAGCGCCAGTTGGTCCAGTATCGTTGTGAACGGCAACGGATGCGGTTTGGCGTAGCCGATATCGCCCGAAACGACCACCGCGTCGAAATGCGGTGCGAGCCCGGTCTTCTCGAGACTGCGCCGGATCGCATGGCCGTCAGGATAATTCGACAACAGCCCCAGCCGTCGTTTCGTGTGCAACCGCGCCAGCAAGGCCCGTACGCCATCCGAAGCTTCGGTGGTCTCGATGAACGCCTCAAGACGGACACGAATGATCTCGTCCACTTCGGCTTTGGTGGCTTCGCGCCCGTACAGTGCGCGAACCATGTTCGGTGTGATAACACGCAGGTCGTTCTCACGATACGAAGGGGGATCGCCCGCATAGGGCGCCAGCCGGTCGCGATCGCGCAACGCCCGCAACGCCTCGCGATCCAACGGGCCGAACAGCCGTTCCAAGGCTTCCGCGATGGCCGCGTCGCACGCGCCAATCTGCCGCCGGCCGAATTCCACCAGCGTATTGCCGTAATCGAAGACAATGGCCCGTATGGCGTCCGCGTTCAATTGATTCTCCAAGCCCGATTGACGCACGTCATAACGCTTTCCGCATGAGGGCGATGGCCTGGACGATGCGTTCCGTCTCCTCGAAGCCGTAGGAGATGCGGAGTTGGCGGCGGCCGGTTTCGGCCATCGGACCTTTCGGATGGACGCAATGCTCGCCGGGGATATACACGACGCGGGGATGGCGGTCGCCCGGGGGGCCGTCAATGGCCGGATCGCCGGTCGTGCGCGACAAGATGTGGAAGAACCGGGAAGACTCTGTCGTTTCGGTGCCCTTGAAGGTCAAGTAGAAGTAAAAGCCCGCCTGCCCGCCGCAACGGTGTTCCACCGCGTCGCCGAGACGATGCTCGATGGCCTCGGCGACGCGCAGGGCCTTCTCGCGGTAACCGGCGTTGACCCGGTCGCGCTGTTTGAGCACGTCGTGTTCGATCAGGTAACTCGCGATTTCCTGGTTGATGAGCGGCGCGCTGAACCCGACATCGCTGGTCTGCTGGACCAGCGCGCGAAACAGCGGTCCGTCCGCGCCGATCAGGTAGCCGATCCGCAACGCCGGCGCGAGAATCTTCGACAAGGTGCCCAGTTCGCAAACAATGCCGAGTTCATCGTAGGGCAGCGCGCTTTGCGGCGTTTCGACCGACGGATCATGCACAAGAAACTCGTAGGCGCCATCGAGCACAAGCGGCGCCTTGCGTTTCAATTCGTGCGACAGGCGCGTCACCGTCTTGACAAGCGCTTTGCGCCGCCGGTTGCTCAGCACCGTGCAACTCGGATTGTTCACCGTCACGACGTAGAAGAACGAAATGGCTTCCTTCGGAAAATCCGGCGAAGCCAGCAGCGCTTCCAGCCGTTCGACGTCCATGCCCTCGTCGTCTTCGGGAACGGTAACAACGGTGAATCCCTTGCGTTCGAGCGCGTTGCAGTAGATGTAGTACATCGGGTCCGTCGTGACGACGATGCCGGGACGGATTACGTCGGCCAAGGCGTTGAGAATGCTCGTTGCGCCGTTCGCCCCGATCAGAATGCGGTTTCGGTCGAGCACCGCTTCGGTCAGTCCGGCAATGCGGTTTCGCACGTAAAAAGCACGCAACGCATCAATTAGGTTTTGCGATCCCTGCGATCCTCCGTAGTTCAACGCGAAGCGGTATCGCTTGGGATGGGAGAGGACCTGCGCCATCGCCTCCTGGATGCGGTCGCCGGGGATCGTGCGCTCGTTGACGTATCCGACGCCGAGATTGATGTCTTTGTCCTCGCGAAAATCCGCCGCGAACGCCGTCATCATGCGGTTTACAGGCGAGGGAACAGCCGATTCCTCGCCATAGACAGACAACAAGGGTTCTTCCAGGTCCATGGCCGACGCTCGCCCGATTTATGCCGGTATGACGCCGTGCTCGACAAGACACGCCATGACTTTTTTCGTACTTTCTTCCAGCGATTCCTGGGACGTGTCCACGACCAATTCGGGGTTCAACGGTTCTTCATAAGGCGCCGAAATACCGGTAAATTCCTTGACCTCGCCTGCCCGTGCTTTCTTGTAGAGGCCTTTTGTATCGCGCGATTCACATACATCAATGCCGCATTTTACATACACTTCAATAAAATCGCTTCCGGCGACTTTGCGCGCCGCATCGCGGTCGGCACGGTACGGTGAGATAAAAGCGGTGAGCGCAATTATGCCGGCCTGGACAAATAGATTGGCCACTTCACCGATGCGGCGGATATTTTCGGTCCGGTCTTCCGGTGAGAACCCCAAGTTTTTGTTGAGGCCATGCCGGATATTGTCACCATCCAAAACATAGGATCGGCAGCCGCGCTCGAACAGGGCTTCCTCGACCGCATGGGCAATCGTTGACTTGCCCGATCCGGAGAGTCCGGTGAACCACACGACGGCGCCTTTGTGGCCATTCAAACGTTCGCGATCCGCCCTTGTTACCGCGCCATGATGCCAGGTAATGTGCGTGCTTTTAATGTCTTTGGACATGTGTTTTCTCCTCTTGTTTTTTTCAGGAACGAGAGTATACCAGTAAAATCACCGGATTGGTAGTGAATTTTGTGGATCTTTCCCAAAAAGCGGATTCAACGCGGCCTGTCGCGTCCGGCTTGGGTGCATATAGCATTGAAAAGCCGTGACACGGGTTCGATGCCGTAATCGCGGAAATTGGCAGGACCCGTCCAGAATTCCTCAAGATAACCGCTACGTTCCCGTTCGTAAAAGAGCACCTTGAGCATCATTTGCGCCTTGTCGAGTCCGCGGACCAGCCGGGCTTCGGGTGTATGGGCATCGAGCAATTCGCGGTGATATCGGGCGAATTTTTCGGGGAAACCCGTGAACATTTCCTCGAAGATGGCTTGTTCGGCGATGTCTTTTGCCTCGTGCAGGTATGCGTCGGCATAGGGCATGGGAATATCCATCAGTTTTGCCTCGGCGAGGTCGTGGATTAGGGCCATGGCAAGCGCCTTGTCGCGATCAAACATGCCGGGATATTCCTCGACGAACAGCAATGTCAGGACCGACACGAAATGACTGTGCGCGGCCACCGATTCGGGGTGGGCGACGCCCCGCACGACATAGCCCGCGCGGGCGATTCGGTCCAAGGGGTGCAAGGTATCGAAAAGGCCGATAATTCGGTCTTCAAACGATTCCATCAAAACTCCTCTCGTGCAATGATTGGTTGGGGCGGAAACCGTTTCCGGAAACCGAGATCGGCGGAGTTCCGCGTTGCTTTGCGTCAGGCGCCTTCATTCAGGCGCTTTTCCAGTTGTTCGATGCGTTCTCCGGTGGTTTCGACGGTAATCGAAAAACGCGCCCTGCACGCTTCGATGGCGGCCAGCAATGCCTCGGCCCGTCGAGTCCAATCGGCGTCCGCCGCCGCGTGTTCCTCGCTCATGATTCGACACTGCACTTGGGCGGTGTGCAATTCCTCGGCGACGGCCGATTTTTCGGCCAATTGGGCCATAAGGGCCGCTCTCACCCGCTCGTTGGCCTCCTGTTCGGATTGCAGATGGGCGGCATGATCCGAGAGGCGCTTCACTTCATCCTCGAGCGCGGCAATCCGGCCTGCTTCTTCCCGGGCCTTGTCGAGATCGCGGCGTACGGTTCGGAGTTCCTCCTGGGCGCGTCCGAGTTGCTGTGCCAGTTCCTCCTCGGCGGCCCGCTGTGATTCGACCTGTTCCTGCAATTCCTTGTTGCGGGCGCGTTCACGTTCAATCTGGCGCTCGAGTTCCGTGGTGGAAGGGAGCGCGGCGGCTTTTTGTTCCAGGCGCGCCAGTTCCTCGCGCAACCGCTGGATTTCATCTTGCGGCGGCGAAACAATTCGCATGTTTTCCGGGCTTTTGGCGGCCGGAGTTGGCGTCCGCAAATTGCCGATTGAAACAATCTGCCCTTTCTCCAGCATGTTTCGCAGGCCGGGAGGAAAATGCGGCAAACGGTTGGGCGGCAGGCAACTGGCCAGCAACACGTAATGGCCGCGATCCAGAAAGGCCCGTACAATCGCTTCAAGGTCAACAAGACGTTCCGTGAATCGCTCCAGTTGATCCACCAGCAGGACAGCCGACGCGGCGCGTTCGAGCGGAGTCGGATCCTCGATAAGCGCGCGCGCCTTGTCCGGAAATTCGCGCGCGGTGATATACGCCAGCGCCGTGCGCGGAGACCGTTCCCGCAAGGCGTTTACGATGGCGTACAACAAATGGGTCTTGCCGCGTCCCGGTTCCGACACAATCACGACCGGCAACGGCGAAACGGGCTGGAGTTCCGAAACGGCATGGCATAATTCAAACGCGGCGCGATTGCCGTCGTCCACCTGAAACGTGCTGAATTCAAAGCGTCTCATGGCCAACTCCCCATCCGTTCAGACCATTCATGTGATTGTATCGGCCCCGCTTCAACGTGTCAAGAAATCGGACGGCGATGCACGCAAAGTCAGCGGATACCCTTGCATTTCAGACGACCTTCCATCCGCGTGTGTTTTTCGTTCAACGGGGGATAATACGAACGGCCCCTTGTGCGCCAAGCATTCCCGACGTTTTTCGTTGTCCCGCTCAATCCTGCGCATCCCGCCGTTTGCGCGATTGCCCCGGTCCTCGACATCGATTGCGCACGCTCGGACGCGGCGACGGCGAGATCCTGTGCACGACCCACAATATCCAGGCGGACACGCCCGCCGAGAATGTCCGTGCGCTGTTCGCGGCCTACGCGGACCTTGGGCGTTACCGGTAGGAGCCGGCCTGCCCGGCCCAAGTGAAAATAAAAATGGACATTGATGTCTACTTTACGTTCTTTATGGTATAATTCTCTTGCGTGAAGTTGGGATTTTCCAATCGTTGCCTGAAAAAAGGAGAGAGCCATGAGAACTGTATTTATTGCTGTTATATGGATGGTGACGTCTTTGGCGGTGGCGTTGGATTTTTCCAACATGCCGGCCACGCATGCACAGGATCTGCAATTGCTATTGGAACACAGCGCCCAGTCGCTGCCGCCCGCACTATTCGAACCGCTTGCGGGAATGGCTGCACAGACGGCCAAGTTTCCGGCGGCCGCAGAACCGGGCTTCGTCAAATTGAGCGGCTTACTGGGCGGCCGGGGCCAACTGCCCGCATACGGATCGTTTAGTTTTAACGGGCGCCAATTATTGTACCGCACAACGCCGCAAAGCGAGGCGCTGGACATGCTGCTTTCCGGGGCAAGAGCCGAACTAGGCAACGGTATTTATACAAGTCCGTTGGTGTTGGATTTGGATGGCGTAGGGGAATCCAGCCAGTTTCAGCCGCATCCGCATTCATTCGATACCGCGCACACGGCCTTTTTCGACATGGATGGGGATGGATTTGACGATTTGACGGAATGGCTTCCTCCGAATTTCGGGATTCTGGTTGCCGCGCCGGCGGCCGCTTTTCCGCCCATTATAACCGCGGAACATTTGATTGGAACCGTCGGGGGGTATCGTGATGGGTTTGAACGGCTGGCGGTTTTCGATGAAAATCGCGATGGCCGCATTGATGGGGATGAGTTGCTTTTATTGTCCTGTTGGCGGGATGACGGCGACGCCGTCCCGGAACAGGGCGAGTTCTTTACGTTGTTGGAGGTGGGTGTTTCGGCGTTGTTGACCACTCATGTGGGCATCCAGGGCAAATTCGTGAAACTGGATCAAACCGAAGGGACAATGTGGGATTGGATTCCTTCCCTTGTGACGATTCGACCTGCTCAAGGCCTTGGCTGGCAACCGTTTACGTTGGAAGGCCGCCTCGATCTCCTGTCTTCGCCTGTGCAAGGCGAGGGAGAAGTCATACAAGAAGGCGTCATCGAACAGTTCTCATGGCAGGCGATGCAGGAATCCGGCTTCAATCTGATGGATTCTCTGTTGGCGGGCGTGGGGCCGCGTGGAGATTTCTTTGTAGTGACCGATACGGCGCCGACGCCTCCTCACCTTGTTCGAGTCTGGATCATTGGACGCACGGCCGCGGACGTTTGGCCTTATTGGCGTTTCGACGTGCCCGAAGCCGCTTTGGATCAGATACTCATAGACCCATCGGGCCGGATCGTTTTCCTGTCGGCAAAAAAGAATTCCCGGTTCTATGCCATTGTCGGACTTGGGGGCGGACAACCTGTCCTTGCTCGGGTGACATGGAATTCCCCGGATGCGGATTTCCGGGGGTTTTGGGGCACGCCTTTCGTGCAACATGTGTCTCTGGGTAACGAACCGAAGACTGGGGAGTTCTATTTACCCGGTTATTTCCACAATCATGGCGCACGGCTTTGCGATGCCGTGGCGCGGATGGCCGTCAATCCGGGAATGGGACGCGATATGGACAGGGACGGCGTTCTGGATGGCAGCGCCGTCACATTGACATCCGTGTCGGATCCGCATGAACTGCTGGGCAATCGGCTTGCGCTGGAACCCTACGACCGGCCGTTTGCGGTCCTCTGTATCTCGCCCGAAATTTCCGTGATTGCCGTTCACAAAACAGGCGGCAAAATTGCTCTTCTCCTAAACAGGAAAAGCGGCGATTCATGGAATCAAACGGAGTTGATGGAAACCCCCGCGGAACAATTCCCCGGACTGGTTGCCGTTTCTTCTGGAGGCATCGAAGATGCGCCACGTCTTTCGCTCTGGTCGTCGAATGCAACGGGAACGCCCGGTTTTTCACAGTATAATCTGGAAAGTGGGCTTATGTTTGTTGGCCCGCAAACCGGGGATGAAAGCATTGTGCTGGAATCGCCTGATTTTGGGCGTTGGCTTGTGGGCGGCGTCACCAACTGGACGACGGGGATAACGCGTTTGTATTCATGGAAAACAAATGAGAACACATGGCAGCAATTGCTTCGTGTCACGGAGGCCTGCGGAGCGCTGCGCGCAGCGGCCAGTGCGCCCGTTTGCGCCATTCAGACGGCATCGTATCTTGTGGCGGCCACGCTCGTTTCCAAGGCGGGCACGGTTCGGGGCGGCAACTGGAAGGAAGCGGGCGACTCCCTGACGTTGATCTACGATGGTCCTTTGCCGGTTGGATCCGCGACCTATCAATGGTATCGAAACGGCGTGACTCTTTCCGGCCATACCGATGCAACCTTGCATATTGAGTCCCTGACCGAGGACGACACAGGTTGGTATGTATGCCGAATGAGCGACGACAGTAAATCCGTCTATGAGTCGGAGCCTGTCTATATTAATGTCTTTCCCCTGGGAAGCCTTCCGGCTGCAACACCCAAGACGCTGATGCTATTGTTTATTCTGCTTGCGGCGATTGCTTTGCAAGCGCTACGGAGGAAATGCAGGAAGAATAACTCTCTTGCCGATGGACAAGGCTTGGGCATTACCGAATAGGCGCAAGAGAAGCCGCCCTTTTTCGGGTGGAGCGACTCTTGACGCCGCGTTTGACATCGGAAGGCGCGGCGGCAAGAATGGTTTCCACAGGGAGGTGGCAAACATGTGCTTGATGGCGCTGATCGGCTGCATGGCATGGGCGATGCTGGCGGCCGGCAACGAGGCGTTGCCCTTGAAGCCGCCCAAACAGGGGGGCGTGTATGTTATTGCCCACCGCGGAGTCCATGACGGCATTCCGGAAAATACCCTGCCGGCCTATAAAAAGGCAATCGAGATAGGCGCGGACTTCGTCGAAATTGACGTTCGAACAACCAAAGACGGCCATTTTGTCAGTATTCATAACGGCGAGGTAAACGCCTACACAAAAGATGCGGAAGGTCCTGTGGCCTCGTTTACCCTGGAACAATTGCGGGCGATGGACATTGGTAGCCGGGTGGGGCCGCAGTGGAAGGAAGCGCGCATCCCCACCTTGGAGGAAATTCTAGAACTCTGCAAGGGCCGGATAGGCATTTACCTCGATCTCAAGAATGCGCCGATCCCGGAGCTGGCCCGGATCGTGAAGGCGCGCGGAATGGAACATGAAATGGTCTGGTACATTGGGGGAAGCATGGCGCCGCTGCTGCGCTCGGAATGTCCGGATTGCATCGCAATGCCCGATCCCGGCCCCGAAATGTTTCTTCCCGGACTACTGTCCACCGTGAAACCGCGGATTGTCGCCACGACTTGGAAACATTGCTCCCGGACGTTTGTCGAAAAATGCCATGCATCGGGCGCGCTGGTTTTTTGCGACGACGGCGGACCGGAAACGTGGCAGCCGCTTCTCGAACGCGGAGTGGACGGCATTCAGACCGATCGTCCGGAAGAACTCATCCGATTGCTTGGCGATCGAGACAAAAATCGGGGGAGATAATGCTCATGGATTATTCTCCGCGGATTGTGGATGCGTTTGCGTTCACGTACGAATTGCATCGCACCCAGCGGCGCAAGGGTTCGCGGGTCCCCTACATCACGCATCTCATAGGGGTTGCGGCCATTGCGGGACGTCATGGCGCCGACGAAGACCAGTTCATCGCGGCGCTGTTGCACGATGCCGTCGAGGATCAGGGCGGACGCGACACCCTCGAACGGATTCGCGCGGCGTTCGGTGAGGTCGTGGCGCGCCATGTGGAGGGTTGCAGCGATTCGGATAGCGAACCCAAGCCGCCGTGGCGGGAACGCAAGGAACAATTCATCGAACACGCGAAGACGGCCGATCCGAAACTGAAACTGGTCATCGCCGCCGACAAGCTGCACAACGCGCGAAGCATCGTCAGCGACCTTGCGGAACGCGGCAACGCCGTTTGGGACCTGTTCAAAGGCGGGCGCGACGGTACGCTCTGGTATTATGGGGAAATGGTTCGCGCACTGGCCGTGGACTGGCCGCATCCCATTTTGCGCGAACTCGCGCGCGTCGTGGACGACATGCACCGGATCGCGCACGAGATGGAATCAAATCGCTCCTGACTTATCGGGGGATCCGCTCGAGCCCGGTATCTGTTTTGATATATCGTTCGGTTGTCAACATGACGAGGACGATGCCATGAACATTCGACAGATGCTGTTTTTCCTTGTTTTCGCATGGATGGCCGCATTCTCCGCGGTGGCGTTCAATCCGCCGGAGGACACGGCGCGTCCCCTGAGAATCCGAATCGAGGGACCGGCGAAGATTACGGCTGTGGACACGCCTGTGCCATTCACGGTCATAGTCGAGAACCTGAGTAGCGACTCGCTCATGGATGGATCGCTGCGTATGACCGTGACGGACCAATGGCGTGTCGAACCAAATGGCGTCGTATCGTTCAAACTCGAAGCGCACGGTTCGGTGTCCATTGACGGGACCGTTACGGCCGGTCCAGGCACATACAATGCAATCTATCCGCTGCATGCCTATGCCGAGGCCGGTTGCGGGATAAATGGTTACGAGCGCAAGGCGCATGCGATCCTGCTCATTGAAACGCAAATGCCGAATCCGCCGCGTCCGAATGTCGAAACGGTCCCGTGGCATCCGGTGGCGATCGGACGAGATAATGCGTGTCTGCTGCTGCGGCTGCCGTGTTTTCGGACATTGATTCAGGTAAACGGCGAACCGGTGGAAACGCGCGCCGTGGGATGGCGCGGCGCGGACGGGCGAACCCGGGCGAGCGTCGAGCCATTTGTTTCCGCGGCGCGCCCGGACAACCGTGAAGCCATCGGCATCCACCCGCCGTGGCATCAGGGGCTTTCAGGGACGGCGCTGGTCGAGTATCCGCTGCAATTGCCGGAAGGTCAGCCCATCCTCCTGCGGTTCGCACATGCCATCCGCGACACCATGCCGACGGAGCCTTCGAGCGACGGCGTGACGTTCCGCGTGCGCGTGGCGGCGTTCGACGCGCCCGATGCCACGTTGGGCGATGTCGTCTTTGAACGCCACTCGGATGCGAAGACGTGGCAAGAAGCCGAAGTGAATCTTGCGGCCTTTGCGGGCAAAACGGTTCGCCTGCAATTTGAATCGCATCCGGGGCCGCGCAACGATACGACCTGCGATCAGTCGTACTGGGCGATGCCGACGGTCGTCGCGGGAACGCCGAAGCCGGACTCGGAATCAGCCTTGGGCGAACCGGTTCGGTTGGGGAAGATCCTGTTCGATGACCTCAACGCCGAAGTCGAATGGCGTCCGGGTTCGCGGGGCATGCTCGACGGCGAACTCGCCTTTACGATGAAGGATGGCAAGCAGATTGGCTTCCGCGGATTCCGTGTGCGCGTGGCGGGCAGCGAAATCGGGGACTATGTCGTCGTGGCCGGGGACGTGTCGCAAACGTTTGGCGACGGCTTGCTTCGCGTCGTTCATCGTCTGCGCAAGGGCGATGCGGCCTTCGACCTCGCCGGCGAAATGCAGGTCGTCGGTGGAACCGGCCTCGATGTGCGTTTTCGATTGGAGAACGCGCCCGCGCCCAAACCGTGGAATGTCGTGTACATCGAAGATGTCGCGGCGGGATCGTGGAGCGGAGAATTGCTGCGCGTGTACGCGGGTGTCGGCAACGTGCTCGAAGAACCGCAGGCATTCAACCTGCATTTCGACGGGCATCAACTCGCAAGTTCGGCGGTGGGATTCGATTTCACGAATGGTGTTTCGCTCGTGCAGGCCGTTGACGCGCCGCCGACGCGGCTGGAAGTATCGCCCGGGGAAAGGCGTTTTACGCTGCACGCGCCGTTCAATCAGACCATGCGTTTTTTTCCCGCGCGCGACGTGTGGCAGGGCGCTCGGGCATGCCGTGCGCTGGATACGCGCCCGGCGGCGGGCGGTGTTCAAGCGCTGGCTGGCCGCTTCGTCTTCGACCTCTGGGGCGGACGTTACAGGGAAAGCGCGCAGGCGCTTCACCGGGCCTTTCGTTACGGCCTGACGGACAGCGTTGTGGTATGGCACAACTGGCAGCGCTGGGGATACGACTACCGCTTGCCGGATATCTGCCCGCCGAATCCCAATTTCGGAAGCGTCGAGGATTTTCAGGCGCTTGCCAAGACGTGCAGAGACGCCGGCGTCCTGTTCGCCCCGCACGACAATTACATTGACCTCTATCCCGACGCGGACGGTTTCTCCTACAAGCATGTGGCGTTCACGCGGGACGGCGAACCGATTCGCGCGTGGCTCAATGAGGGGCGGGGCGCGCAATCATATCGTTGGCGGACGGACGCCTACTGGCCGTTCATGGAAAAGAACGTGCAATGGCTGAAAGAAAACATCGCACCGACGGGGTATTTCATAGACGTGTTTTCTTCAATCGGCCCCTATGAATCGTGGACCTTCGACGGGCAATTCCATGACCGCCTCTTCACGCGCGATACCTGGGGCCGTACCTTTGCGTGGATCCGCGAACAACTCGGCGACAACGCGCCGCAGATCTCGGAAAGCGGCCACGACCAACTCATCGGCTATCTCGACGGCGCGCAGTGCAACCACCTGCGAGTCGATCCGAATCCCCCGAAAGGCGCGCCGTGGACCGTATGGCCGATCGCGTGCAGGGACGCGGAACGTGTGCCGTGGCTCGACATGTTCGTGCACGACCGTTTCGTCCTGCACGGGGCGGGCTATGAGTCCCGGTTTGCGGGCGGGCTGCCTGCGATTACGCACGGCATCTACAGCGACGATTACATGAGCGTGGAGATTCTCGACGGCCATCCGGCGATGGTTCCGGAACCGTTCAGCCGTGACGTGGTTCGAAAATATTGGCTCCTTCACGAAGCCGGACGTGCCCTCGCGCTGAAGCCCATGCACGAGGTCCGCTTCGACGGCAACGACATGCGCCGTCTGCGCGTCGAATGGCAAGGCAGGGGGAAGGTATGGGTCAACCGAGGCGAAACCCCGTGGAACGTGAAAGGGCGCGAATTGCCTCAATACGGGTTTTATGCCGCATTGGACACGGTCGAAGCGGCCATCGAACGGCGCGATGGCGTTGTGGTCGAGTGGAGCCGTTCGCCGGACTCGCTCTATGTGAACGCGCGATCGTCGCTGGATAACCGGTTCCCGATTTCGGTGGCGGATGCGCGCGTCGAAACGGTCGAGGCCCGCACGGTGCGGGTGACGCTTCGGTGGCATGCCCAACAGCCGACGGGCGAGTCGCTCATGCTATTCGGCCATTTCGTGGATGAATCGGGCAGTATCGTGTTCCAGGCCGACATGCAGCCGCCCGTGCCGACGAACGAGTGGACGGGCGAAATCAAGACGATCGGCTCGGGGGAGTGGCCGGCGGACGCCCAACCCGGCGACGCCTTCGAGTTGCGCGTGGGCATGTACCGGCCCGATATCGGACGTCTCCCGTTGCGCGGGCCGAATGACGATCAACAGCGTGTGCGCGTGGGCACGTTGCGTATCGAAAACCAAGGCGCAACATGGACGCCGCTGCCGCCGCAACCCGATCCGATCGCGGAACGCGGGAATCCAGACGGGAAACTTGTCCGGTTCGACGATCTTGCGACGAACGGCGGCTGCCGCATGGTTCGGGACGGCGATGCGCTTGTCGTGACGCCGTTGCCCGGCCATCCGGCGTTTACAATGGAATTCGATGCGGGGAAAATGCCGTTTGGAGCGCCGTTACCCGTGCGGGTCATCGCACACGCGGAAAACGGTACGATTCAAAGCGGGATTGCCCTGCAAACCGACAGCGGCACGCTTGTTTTGAACCTGCCGAAAGACGTTTTTACGTGCCGCCTGGAACCATGAATCGAATTCGGCGGTGAGAACGAAAGTCCCCGGTTTAGCCCATGGACGGCAGGGACGCGATGAACGATAGAAACCCAAGAAGAAGTCCGCAGGATCCGCAGGGTTCACAACGTCCACAACGTCCACGGCAAAAGAGTCCTTTCGACGGACGATCCCAGATGGATCGTCTTTGACGCTTTACGAGCCGGTGTCGCGCCGGAATGGTCCCGTCCATTTCAGACGGACGGATTGGCCTTCGGGTGGCGGTTTGAACGGACGCAAACGGCCTTCGCGCCATTCGAGCCATACATAGGCGGGATCTTCCAACGGTTTAGCGAAGTGGAATGCGATGCGTTTGGGGCCTATTTTTCCGACATCGAGCACGGTGACGCCGAATGAGTCGAATTCCAACCGATCGCCCGGCTCCAATTTAGCGGCGGCGTCGCGGGCAATCTGTTCGGGCAAGGTCTTGAGCATTTCGCCGTCAAGGGCAAGTTCGAAAGCATTGGATGCGGTTCGGGTGAATATGGAATCGCATGGCGAAACCGACAAGGGCCTCCATGCCGCGGGTTTGGGGTGTCCGTTGTGCATGCGCATGGCCGACGCATAGATCCCAATCGCGGGATCGGGCACGCTGAGCAACATGACTTGCTGCGACGCGACGCGATCGTCGTCAATTTCCACGGATTCCGACAAGCGGGTTACATGGCTGTTGAGTCGGGCAAAAGCGGGGGAAAGAAGCAGCCATGCCAAGGGGGCCAATATCAGATGAATCGCTATCAGAATGCGTGCCAGCGTATGCAGCGCGCGTGGCGAACAGGCGCGCCGGCCTTCGCGGATGATTATCGCTATCGCCACCGATCCGCCCAGCGACGAAACCATCAGCAGGCGGCCGGACGTAAAGGGCGCGAGGAAGGGGACTATGGACATCAGACCGCCGATCATCAGCCAGCGGGAACTTCTGCGTTCTTCCGGCGCAAGATGGCGCCACGCGGCGCGCAAGGCAAGTACAACCACTACCAGCGCCGCGATACCAATGGCGGCGGACGGCCAAGCCATTTGGGGGATCAGGGCGGGGATTTCGGCGGGCCACAAGAAGAACTGGTTGGCGGCCATGATCAGAAAGCGTTGCGGCGCCGCCGCCAGAAACACCAGCGGTTCACGCATGGGATTTATATAGCAGCCCGTGCCTTGCACCCCGTAGCCGCTGCCCGAATACAGGAGCAGGTAGAGTACCGCCAGCATCGAGACGGGCGCGAGTACGCCGATTCGCCGCGTCGCCGATCCCGGCGCCGCGAAGAGTTCGTAGGCCACGATATACGCCGAAATACTGAAAGCAGTCTCCCCGGCCAGCAAACCGAGTCCAAATCCGCCCAGCGCCAGCCATGCGCCGGGTCTCCACTGCGTCTCGCGCCAGCGGACGTAGGCCAGCAGGCCGCCGAAACCCAGCGCGCACGAGACAAGCGCATTGCGATGCGACCACCATGCCACCGGAAACCAGTGCGTGGCCGCTACCGCGAAAAGGAGCAGGGCCAGCATGCCCATTGAACCCGGCAATACCCGCCGCAGGAGGGTTCCCACGGCGGCCACCACCGCCAGATACCACAGGATTGAATGCAAATGGTACGGCCACGCCACGTCGCCGAACAGCCAACGGTCCAGCCGCATGGTTGCGGAAGACAGCGGGCGGAAAAACTGCACGCGAATGTCGAGCCGCGTGAACCACGGGAACGGGCCCTCCTCGATGATTTGCGCCATTTTTTCGGGATCGCCCGGCGCAAAACAATACACGTTCCACGGTCGCGCCACCGGGCTGATTCCGTCCAACGCCGCGAGGTGGGCGTAATCGTCCAGAAAGAATCCCACGCCCAGCGACGGCAAGGCCAGCGCCGCCGCAATCAACAGGACAACGACAAGACCACGTGGACCGTTCAATAATTCAAGCATGCGGGAAAACGTATGAAAACTCCTTCCATGGCCGTGGCCAAGTGCAAGAGTAGACGAGCGAAGCGCCGGGATCAAGGTTGAGGAAAACATATTTGCCCGCAGGATGTGATCATGGCGATCATCCGGTCCGTTCAACCGTCATCTTGACATGGGCATGGGAAAACCGGTGCAATGGGCGGGATTGGCCGATGGAATTGCGATGAGTCTCTATGGGCATGTCGTCGAAATCATGCGCAGTCATGGGCCTGATACATGGCGCATACGGACAAGAGGTTTATTTCGATGCAATGTGAAATCCTGATGATTGGTTCGGAACTGCTGCTGGGACAGATTGTGGACACCAATGCGGCGGAGATGGGCCGGATGCTGGCGGAAAACGGCATCAACCTGCGCCAAAAAACGACGGTCGGGGACAATCCGGAACGGATCAAGCAGGCGTTGAGCGATGCGTTGGACCGCGCGGAGGTGGTGCTCACTTCCGGCGGGCTTGGGCCAACAGAAGACGATATCACGCGTGAATGTATTGCCGAGTTGTTGGGACGTCCCCTCGAATTCAGGCAGGACCTGTTCGATGCGCTTGCGGAGCGCTTCGCGCGATTCCGGTTTGTCATGACGGAGAACAACAGGAAACAGGCCTTCGCGCCGCGCGGCGCCGCCGGCATCGAAAATCCGCACGGTACCGCGCCGGGCCTGATTGTCGAAGACGCGCGCGGCACGATCGTCTGCATGCCGGGCGTGCCGGGAGAACTGATCCCGATGCTCAGGGAACATGTGATCCCGTATTTGCGGCAAAAGTTCGGCATCGAAGCGGTTATCCACAGCCGCGTGCTGAACGTTTGCGGACTCGGCGAATCGCGCGTAGACGCCGTGATCGGCGATCTGATCAGGAGCCAGCGAAATCCGACCGTTGGCGTGCTGGCGTATCCGGATGCGGTGCGCGTTCGGATCACGGCGCGCGCCGGATCCGTTGCCGAAGCCGATGCAATGATTGACGCGGTGGAGGCGGAAGTGCGCAAGCGTCTTCCCGACAACGTTGTCGGAACGGGCAACGCGACCATCGAGCAGGCGGTGGACGCCTTATTATCGGCGCGGGGATGGACCTTGGCCGCCTGTGAAACGAATTCCGGGGGGATGCTGGCCCGGCGGATGGTGACGGCCGGCGCGCAATCATTCGCGGGCGGTATTGTATGGCCCGGCGCTTTCGATACATTCGACAAGACCGAAGCGCTGCGGAATCAATTCCATGCGGACTGCGTGTTGCTGTTGCAGGCGGATCCCGTTGGGCAAACGACTTTTGCCCGGTTTGTTTGGCCGGGCGGCGTGGAGGACTGGCGCCTCAATTATGCCGCAACGGATGAACGAAGTCAGATTCGCATTGCCGTAACGGCCCTCGACCATGTCCGGCGGATCCTTGGAAAAAACGCGGCGGTCTGAACCGGTTCTGAAAAGAATCTCCATTCCGGGATTGTGAACCGCACATACGATACGGCCGGGCGTGTTTCATGCCGCATGGCCGCGTTTCAGTGCCCTAAAGCCGGGCTTCCACAAAAATAAAAGTGCTGCCCAAACGAGTTGTAAAAAAACACAATACCGCAAGAAGTCATGTTTTACCTCGATATCCCGTTTATTGGTTCGATATCTGCGTGAATCCGCGTCATCTGTGGAAGACCGCACGATCCACAGCTAACGCCGATATACGCAGATGAAAAACAGGAAATGGATGTCCGGGCCAGGCGATTCCAATCTCAAATCCTCAGGGCAGCGCTGTCCAAAATACTAGTGAACGGGAAAATTTTTTTTCATCGCGAGGAAGTGATGTCCCAAGCATGTTATCCCCAAAAACCATTGTCTATTTGCTTAAAAATGGCATTCTGCAAACCGCAATATGGACAAGAATGACGGATCTGAAGAGGCCATAGTCTTTGGGGTTCGCCCCGGCGAATCCCGGCATCTTCACGAAAAAATAATCTTCACGCTTGGGGCGCCGTGGTCTTTCATGGCCGGGCTTTTTTTATCGTCATGGCGCGTTCTTCGACGGACACACAAAAAGAGCGGACACGGCGGCACGGATCACGACTGGAACCGCCGCCATTTGCCGGGTTCGGCGGTTACCGCGCCAATTTGAGGATATTGCCTTTATAGGGATCTTTTCGTTGTTGGGGAATGCGGTCTTCGATATAGGCGGCCTGGGCTTCCCGGCGCGTCATGGTTTTCTTCGCGGCGCCCGCGTTGGCCCGTGCGGAGCGGACCTGTTGGGCCCTCTCCGCCATGCGCTCCTGCTCGTCAGCCTTCACGGCCGGGTAATGATCGCACGCTTTCTGCGATGCCCACAGCAGGGCGCCCCATCGCCACGCCTCGTCGCCGTCGGCCCATACGAGCAGTTGCGACGCCACGACATAATCGGCCACGTTGCGCAGGAGGAGATCATTTTCGATAACGCCATTGGCGGCGCCGGTCTTCTTGTAGTCGCCCGCGGACGGCGGCGCGCTGAACTGAAGGCCCTTGCAACAACTTTCGCCCATTTCCACGGCGCCCTTGCGGATTCCCCGGAACCCTTCCGCCGTACCCAGGCCCGGCGTTTTCCGATTGCCGCGATCCAACGCGTCAACCGTCTGAAAGGCAAGGGCTTTCATACCGCGCAAGACCCACTTGTAGGGTCGCAGCGCGGGTTCTTCCAGATTCCCCATCGGGCCAATATACGCGGGGGGCACCGCATAGGCGCTCGTTGCGCAGATCACTCCCACCACCAGCGCCAGATTCCACTTCGCCATTCGAGCCATAGCAGAACGTCTCCTTCCGGGGCAATTGATTCCCCATCTTTCAACGCTTGGGCTATTTTATACGAAAACGTCAAGAATTCCAAGCCCCCGCGAATTCTTTTTGCGCCGGCACTGGGCATGACCTATAATATACCATCAACCATGACCTGCGGCAGGTAGCATGAGCGACATCAGCGTACAATTGGTGCGGGATTTTTTCGAGGTCAATGCGTTTCATGTGATGACGTATTGGCAGCACGACACCACCCGCGCGCGCGGCCTCGAACCGGGTCTGCAATTGTTCGTCGAGAACACCGCGCCGCTCCAGGAATCCGCCCGAACAGGCGATTTTATTTTGCGAATGGGGGACGTTTCGTCGCTTCCCCGGGCCGTTGTGGAAGTGCGTGCGTGGCACGCAGACCGTTTTTACGCTTCGGTGATTGAGGCCAATCCGGTGTTGTTCGAAGTGGCACAAGAGGCTTCTTTGGAACGCGCCCGGCAGATTTTCGGATGCGTGGACGTGCCCTCGATACTGGTCATATCGGAACTCCCGGCCTCGTTCGAGCCAAGACAGCGCGCAATCGCCCTGCTCCAACAGGGCGGCCTCTCGCATGTAATCGAATTCGCGACAATCCTTCAGGAACTCGTGGAACGAATCAACGCGTATGTGTCCTATTCGCCCTCCCATACGTTGCAGACATTGCGCCTGCTCAAGCGCTACGGACTCATTCGCCGTCAGCAAATGGAGTTTGCATTTCCCCTCGAAGCGCCCGTTTCCCCGTCTCCCCCACTGGTCGAGACGGTGGAAGAACCGGATCCCCCCGTCGGCGACGACTGAAAACACGGTTCTTTACATTTCGGCGCCCTTGCTTTCCCGCCAGTCGTAATTCTCAAACGCCTGCACGAACAAGGCATGATCACGTTCCAACTGCTCGAAAATCGCCTTGGCTTTGGACAGATCGTCCTCTTGGGCGCAGCGATTCAGTTCCATTGCCAACCGGCTGCAACGCATCGCGCCGACGCTGGCCGCCGCACCCTTGAGCGAATGGGAAAGCCGCCTCAATTCCGGCCGGTTTTCGGAAGACAAGACCGTGCGCATCTCCTGAAGGCGATCGGGCATCGTGTTCACAAAAACGCGCACGAGCCGGCGAAACATGTCGGTTTTTCCGCCGGTGACCCACAAAGCCCGTTCGATATCGAAGATGGGTTCGGCGCTGGCCGATTCGATCGTTTGTTCGGGCGTCGCGTCGGCATGCGTCACTTCCATGCCGCCGATCCATCGCCGCATGGCCTGCAACACCGACGCCTGATCGATGGGCTTCGAGACGTAATCATCCATCCCCGCCTCGATGCACCGTTCGCGATCGCCGGTCATGGCGTGCGCGGTCATGGCGACAATCGGCGTATGGCGCTCATCCGCCTCACGGCGGCGAATCTCGGCGGTGGCGGCAAACCCGTCCATGCGCGGCATCTGGCAGTCCATGAAGACGATGTCGTAGGACACGCGTTCAAGCAGGGCGAGCGCCTCGACGCCATTGCCCGCGACCTGCACCGTGCATCCCAGTTCCTTTAGGATTTCCGCGGCGACTTGCTGGTTGACAAAATCGTCCTCGACAATGAGCACGCTGGCATGGAACATCGGTTTGGCGCGGCCTCCCGCGCCTTCGCGCGCTTCCGCCAGCGTATGCCGCGTAATCAGGGCCGAAGGTTTCCCCGACGCGTCCGCCCGGCAGACCGCCGCCAAGGCGCTGCGCAATTCCGCCTGGCGCATGGGGCGGCTTAGATACGCCGCAAAGCCCACTTCCGCCATGCGACGCGCGTCGCCGCGCTGTCCAAACGACGTCAACAACACCAGCGCGGTATCGCACAACAACGGATCTCCCTTGATGGCCCGCGCAATGGCTTCCACATGCGGCCCCGGCGCCTGATAATCGAACAGCGCCATGCGATACGCCGCGTTCGATTCGGCGGCCCGCCGGAGTTCGGCAAGGGCCTCCTCCTCGTTCGTCACGACGGAGGCGCGCATGCCCCACAGGCTTGCCTGTTCATGCAGAATGCGGCGCTGAATCCGATTTTCCCCCAGAATCAGAATCGGGAGATCCGCCAGGGAACCGGCTTCCTCGGCGGGTTCGACGACCTCCTGTTCCTGGGAGTCCACGAGCAGCGGCAACGTGCAATAAAACGTCGATCCGATTCCTTCCCGGCTTTCGACGGCCATCTTGCCGCCCATGAGCCGCGCGAGTTCCTTCGATATCGCCAATCCCAGACCGGTGCCGCCATAAGTGCGCGACGTCATGCTGTCCGCCTGCTCGAATTTGTCGAAAATCTGCTTCAGTTTGGCCCCCGGAACCCCAATGCCGGTATCCTTCACGCTGAAGCGAATTACGGCCGTGTTGTTTTGCCGGCCGCGGCACACCACATTGATAAAAACATGGCCGTGATGCGTGAACTTCAGGGCATTGCCGACGAGGTTCGTCAGAATCTGCCGGATGCGCCCCGCGTCGCCGATGACGCGGCGCGGGGTGTCCGGCGCATAGCGCATGACCAGCGCAAGCCCCTTTTCTTCCGCGATGGGCGAAAAGAGTTCGACCACGTCCTCGACGGCGACTTCAAGGTCGAACGGAATCGGCTCGATATTCATGCGGCCGGCCTCGACCTTGGCGAAGTCGAGAATGTCGCCGATCACCTTGAGCAACGCCCGGCCCGACCGGCGGACCGTCTCGGCGTATTTGCGCTGATGCGGGGCGAGGTCCGTGTTGAGCAGCAATTCCGTCATGCCGATGACGCCGTTCATCGGCGTGCGGATTTCGTGGCTCATGCTCGCAAGGAAATCGCTCTTGGCGCGGCTGGCGGCCTCGGCCGCCTCCTTGGCTTCCTTGAGCCTCGCCTCGACCTTCCTGCGCTCCTGAATTTCCTGTTCCAGTTCCATCGTGCGCTCGTGCACACGCGTTTCCAGGGTGTCGTGAGCCTGCTGCAACGCCTTGTCCCGCAAATGAATCTGGCTCATCATTTCGTTGAATTCGTCGGTCAGCACCCCCAGTTCGTCGTTGCTGTGCTTGACGGCACGGACCGTGTAATCCTTTTTTTGCGAAACCTGCTTGGCGAGATGGGCGAGTTGCGCCACCGGAACCGACACGACCCGCTGCAAACTGGCCGACAGCAAGTAGGCCACCGCGAAAGACATGGACAAAATAATCAGCACCGCGGCAAGATACCATTGCATCCGGGCGCGCAGGGCGCTGGTTTCCCCCTTGAGATAGATCGTCCCCAGCCGCGCCCCTTCCTCGACAATCGGATGAAACACCGTCACATGCCCCGGCGCAATCATTATTTCATCGCCCCGGGGAATCTGGCGCGGCAGACTCTCAACCTGCCTGTCGCGGAAATAACGGGCAAACACCGCGCCGTCCGCGTCGTAAACCGCCGCCGCCACGATGCGCGGATTGACCTTCAACATCGAAAGCGCCTCGGCCGCAAGCCCCGGGCGCTTGTCCACGAGCGAACTGGCGCAATTGAAACCCGTCATCGCGGCGATGGTGGTCATCTCGTTGCGCACATGCTGGCGCACCTCGGCAAAATCGAAAATGACCATGGCCGTGCACAACAGCAACAGGGCCCCGCTGCTCGCCGCCATGGCCAGCAGCGTCAACTTCTGCCGGATGGACATGTCGCGAAAACGCGGCATCCGTCCCTGGAGCAATGCCGCGATCAGAGAGGTCAGCCCGTATTTGCGATACGCCTCGCCCATACTCCTGCCGCCGGGATCCGGTTCATCCAACAAGCCCCATCATAGGCGACCGCCCGCCCCGGATCAAGGCAACTCGGTTTGACTGCCAGGCCAAGCGAATCCCCAAGGTAGGCGGACCTCCGCGCCTTCGCATGAACATTGATCTCACGCAAAGACGCAAAGACGCCAAGGCTATTTTTGTTCTTCTTTGCGCCTCCGCGCCTTCGCGTGAACATTGATCTCACGCAAAGACGCAAAGACGCCAAGGCTATCTTCGTCTTGTTCTTCTTTGCGCCTCCACGCCTTCGCGTGAACATTGATCTCACGCAAAGACGCAAAGACGCCAAGGCTTTTCTTTTTGTTCTTCTTTGCGCCTCCGCGCCTTCGCGTGAACCTTCTATCTCACACAAAGACGCAAAGACGCCAAGGCTATTTTTGTTCTTCTTTGCGCCTCCGCGCCTTCGCGTGAACCTTCTATCTCACACAAAGACGCAAAGACGCCAAGGCTTTTCTCTTTGTTCTTCTTTGCGTCTTTGCGCCTTCGCGTGAACCTTCTATCTCACACAAAGACGCAAAGACGCCAAGGCTATTTTTGTTCTTCTTTGCGCCTCCGCGCCTTCGCGTGAGGCTATTCCTCGAGTCCATTCACGACACGGAATATTCCGTCTTTGATGAACTCCGCCCCGAAGTTAATCAGCAGCCCAAGCCGCTTGTCCATCAGCCGCAAATACGTCAACAACTGCTTCTTGTGAACCCGCAGGACCTGCTCGACCGATTTCAGTTCGAGGATGACCTTGTCTTCCACGACCACGTCGGCGCGAAATCCCTCATCGAACTGGATTCCATCATATATGATAGGCACGGGCACTTGCCGGTCGAACCGCAGGCCCCGCTTGCGCAATTCATGCGCCAGCGTCACTTCATACACAATCTCGTATATCCCCGGTCCCAGCGCCGTATGCACCTTGTACGCCGCATCCACCACCTGCGTCGCTATCTCATTCTCCGTCATTTCCCGTCCCTCCTTTGCGCCTCCGCGGCTTGGCGCGAACATTGATCTCACGCAAAGCCGCCAAGTCTCTTCTTCTTTTTCTTCTTTGCGCCTCCGCGCCTTGGCGTGAGTTCTTACCCCGAACCGGCAACGGCTTACAAGCGGCTCCATACGCCATCAACGACTTCTTCCAAACCGTAAAAAATTTCGGCCGCTTCGCGGCAAAAAAGGGAAAAAAGAAAAAGTGTACACGCTAGTTCGCGCCGACGGCACACACAACGCGAAATCCGACGAAGTAGAGCCGGTAGTCCGGGGTGAGGTAGTTGCGATCCGCCGCGCGGCAGTAGGGCGCATTGTTGCTCCACGACCCGCCACGCAGCACCCGGGTCGAGTAGGCAGGATTACTCTCCCATGCACTGCCATCGGTCGGCGCGCCCGTATAGTCCGAGCGCCACCTATCCTGGCGCCATTCCCAAAGGTTTCCGCTCATATCGTACAGCCTAAACGCGTTCGGCAGTTTCCCACCCACGGGCTTGCTGCCACTGGGCGTACTGTTGTCACAATACCACATGTACTGGCTCCGAATCCCGTCGTCCTCGCAATCGTCATTCACGCCCAGCGAATCGCCGAAATAGAAGCGCGCCTGCGTCACCTCGTATTTGCCCATGTAGAAGGCATAGCCGATGTTGACGGTATGGACCGGCCCTTCATCGGACCAACGGCTGCGCTCCGTGTCCGGCGAGCCCATCTGAAAGGTCCCCGCCGGTATCCGCACCATCACGAGCGGGACGTTGCCGGGCAGCAGGATGGTTTCGTCTTACCGGTAGCAGGAATGGGCACTCTGCCGTCAAAAGACAAAGAGTCAACAAGAACGGGACAAATACGATTTGCGACAAGCGTTTCATGGCACGATCCTCTCCCATGGAGCCTTGGCCCGGTTGCACCTCGCCAAAAACGGTCAAACGGAAAGGATTGGCCAAATCACGGATATGCGATCCGGTCCTTTTCGTATCCGTTTCGGCAAACCCAGACTACCATACTTGCCTGTTACAGTAAATAGTTCGAATTTCGAGCCGGTATTCGAGTTCGTAGACACGGCATCCTTGCCATGTTTGATCGAACCGGTTACCGGCGCGGGTCGTTTTCGGAATGCAAGGCGGCGCCGCCCGCGGGCCGGGACGGATGGATGGCCACCCAAACAAGGAGTGCAAGCGCGGCGGCGATCAGCAACCGGGGCCATGCGCGTCCGGGCGCATATTCGACATGAAGCACGGCCGCGCGGAGTGGATCGGCACAGGGCGGCGCCTGGGTAAGGCGGGCATTCCCGTATCGCACGGTATCGCCGGGGGCGATTACCGCCCGTTGCGCGCGTTTCCCGTCTTTTCCGATAAAGGCCAGTTCATATTTGACATCGGGGGGGCGCGCATGGCGCGTGAACCGGATCAGGGCATCGCCCTGCCGGACCGCCTCGCCCTCGCGGACACGGATCGGGTTCGACGCGTGCGGCCCGTGGGGTGAGGTTTGGGAAGGTTGTTGATCCGCAGTCCCTTCGGCGCCGTCTTTTCCAGCGGCCGCCTCGTCGTCCCTGTATAAAACCACTTCTGAAATTCGGGTTTCGGATGCGGACACGGCGACGGCTCGTTCCATCATTTGATCAATCCGGATTTCCACGGTCGCGCCGGCCGGTTTCCAAGGCGTCCCGGTCGAAACGGCCTCGCGGCCGATCAAGGCGCCCTTTTCGTGGATGGCAAGTTGCGCCCGTTCGGCGGAAACACCGACTATCAGGATCACGGTATCGAGGCGGGCAGGGTATTCGAAACGCACCGGCGCATCGTCGCCGGGCGCATTGGCGGTTATCCATTCCCGGCGCGTCCGGCCGCTTTCGTTCCATTCGACCTCGATGGCCGGTTGAGGACCGGCGGGCGTCGGATGGCGCTCTTCCACGCTCACCAGATATACCGCCGCGCCGTTGGACAATTCCACCCCGGCATGGGGGGCAAACGACTCGAACCAGTTCATGGCGCTGCCGTCCGAGACGCCCCATCGGGCGGATTCGAGCCCGGGCAATCCTTCGTCGAGCACGGCGCTGGCCGCTTCTTCGGAACCGGCCCACTGAAATCGCAGCCCGGTGGACGGTGCGATGCTGCGCCATGCCCCCGACAGCAGGAAAAGACCTTCCGTCCATGCCTCCCCGTCTTTCCGGAGCGAAACCACGGCCATCGCCGTACCGTGCGGTTCGCGAATCAGGCCCAACCATGGACGAATGGTTTCCACGCGATATACGTTTCCCTGAAGTTCAATGCGTTTTCCCGGGGCGATTTCCTCCGTTCGCTCCTGTTCGGGTTCCGTGATTTTCAACGTGTCGCGTGCCTCGCCGCCGCCGATGGGCGTTGCCCGTTCGAGCCGTATCGCAAAAGGCAAGGCGATTGCATCGTATCGGCCGGTATCGTCCAGATATTTTGCGGATACTACCGGCATTTGAAATGGAATCTCCGTATGCGGCTTGTCGCGCAGCACGGGCAGCCGGCCCGGCAAAGACGGCAAACGGTCCGGTTCGGGAAGGCGCACCGCCACGTTTTCGCTTCCACCGGCGCCGATGCAGATCTCCCCCGAAAACGCATCCATCCCGCGAACGGCTTCCATCGCGCCGCCCAGAGACAATGCGCCGATTCCCGCCGCCAGCAACGCCATGCGCCATGCCCGGGTCATGTGAACTACTCCTTCACCCGATCGATCCGCGCGCCCACGTATTCGCGGACCGCTTCGAAAATCGCCTGGGCCTTGAGATCTATCCCCTCATTTTTCATGTGGCAGATGTCCCCAAAATAGTACGTTCCGTCATTGAAACGTTCCGCGACGGGAATATACAACGCCCCCGTTTCGCGGCACATCGCGCGCACCTGTTCGTTGAACTGCCGGATGCCGCGCCAATACGTCGAAAAGGCCACATAACGCCCCCCCCAGTTTTTCTCGCAGGACCAGTCGTAATACGCGCGTTCCACGCGCGTCAGGCCGTTTAGATCCGGGCAGGCGAAACTGCACACGGCCATCGGTATGCCGCGCTTGGCAAAATAGGCGCGCATAAGACGCAGATTGGCGAAGATCTCGCGATCGAAATCCGCCGCCATGACGCGATCCGATGGGAGAAGCCACCGGTTGCCGTAATAATTCACAAAGCGCAGCCGGCGGAGCAAACGCGCGACCGACCCCGCGCGCTGCGTCACCCATTGCGGGTAGATGGTATGGCAAATATCGTTGACCGCGTTGTAGTAAACGACAAAATCCGGTTCGAGCGCGAGGTAATCCGCCGAACGCATCCACTCCTTGAGCGAATTCATGCCCGACAACCCGCAATTGACGACTTCGATGCGATCCCCGAATTCCCGCCGGAGTTTGCGTTCGAGGAGATTGGGATAGGTCATGGCGTTCGTGTCGCCCTCTTCCGTCGTGGAACCGCCCACGCACACAATCCGAAACAATCCCTTGGGCTTGGGCACGATCACGTCGTCGTCGCGAAAGCCGAAATTGTTGGTCCGATATCGGCCGTCCGGACTCGACACCTGTTTTTTACAGGTCAGAAACGGAATCTCCCAGATGGATTCGGGCGGAACGGGCGGCGCGTTTTTCGGCGGATTGTCCACAAACACCATCATGCGCGACGGATCCTTGTCAGGAGACAAAAACACCGCCATCGAAATCGTGGACAGATGAATCAACGCCGACTGCCCGGTTTCGATTGCCTGGACAAAATGCGGTCGAAGTTCATCCGACGCCGCCGGCCCCAACACGGTTGCCAGCGTCTGAACGGGCGGGGGTTCACGTCCTACCTCGCCCGGCAGGCAAAGAAATTTCGGATAACGGCCGGCGACCCGGCCGTCCCGGTCGCAAATCAACACCACGACCTGATACAGGGCCGCGAATCGTTCGCGTTGTGGATCGTCAATTTCGGAAAAGAATACGGCGCGGCGGAGACGATCAGCCCGATTATCGGGCACCAAGGCGTCGGCCAGCGTTTCGGCAGCCGGCGCGGAGGCGGCCGCCCGAGCTTCTTCAGAAAGGGTCCATGCTTGGGCTGGAGGCAATGAAACAGGCCAAGGCGTCCCATCCCTCCACGAACGAATATACGGATTTGTCCGTTCGATACGCCATACTTGTATGCGAAAAATGGTTTCCGCAAACAATACGAAAACAATCCCCCAAATAAATAGCAACAGGCCGAAATAAAGCCATTTCACATATCGGTTTCCCCCGGATTGTGAAGAGTGAGTCATTATTCGTTTCGTCCGGAATCCCGGCGGAGCCGGTCCACCAAGGGAGCGGGCAGAGGGCCATACATGGCGCGGAGACGTTTCAACTCGGCCCATGCCGCGTCATAATCCTTGCGTTCAATCAGCGCTGCCACGAAGGGACCGATCACCTCCTTCAACTCGGGCTTCAGCTCGAACGCCTTCCGGAATGACACCTTGGCGCCCATGTCGTCGTTTTTAGCCAACAAGACCACGCCGATGTTGAGGTAGGCGTTTGGATCTCCCGGCGGGGGGCCAATCGCCTCGCGGAACGAGGCCAGCGCGCCGTTCAGATCGTTGGCCTGCAATTGTTCCTCCCCGCGTTTCAGGGCGGCCTTCGCGTCGCCGGAGGATTCCGGACGGGGCGGCGTTTCCCCGATGTCCGGCGCGGGTTCGGCAGGAATGGATGCGGTATTGGCCACGGTTTGTTGTTCGTCTGAAGGCGGCGGCTCGGGCGGCGGCGCATCCATGAGGGCCATGGCGTCGCGCAGGGCGTCGCGCGGCCGCGCATCGCCCGGATCGTATTCGATGGCCTTTTGGAACGCCATGATGGCTTTTTCATAGTCGCGCTTGCCCATGTAAACCTTGCCGAGGCAGGTATAAGCCCATCCGTACTTCGGGTCCATGGCGAGGGCGCGCCCAATCGCCGCCGCCGCGCCTTCATAATCGCCCTTTTCCGTCAACAGCGTGCCGATATTGACATGGGACCACAAATAATCCGTCGCGTTCAGTTCGACAGCCTTGGAAAAGGCGGCCAAGGCGTTGTCCGCATCGCCCATGTCCTTGTAGGCCATGCCCATATAGGAATAGGCCCTCGAATAATCGGGCTGAATTTCGACGGCTTTGCGCGCGGCGGCAATCGCCGTTTCATAATCCCTGACGCGCCAGAATTCCATGGCCAAGTCGCCGAATTCCACCGGCGCCTGTTCCGGTAGTTTTGGCGTGCTGGAACGCGGCGCGGGTTTGCCGTCCACTTTATAGATCAGCACATGCTGGATCCCGGGAAATTCCGTCATCGTAAAGGAGAGTCCCCGGGCAGTCAATTCACGGTCCAGATCCGTCCAGGGTCCCTGTGAAAAATAATACGTTTCATAGGCAATCCAGACGGAAGGCGGCCCATCGCCGGGTGTTTTCGGCGGATGATCGAGCGCGAGATAGAACGCCGCCTGTTCGGCAAGGACCTCCGGCGTTTTCGCATAGGACAACACATTGCCGATGGGCCCCAGGTTGTAGGCAAAGACCCGTTTCCACATCCAATCCTGCACAAGCAGCAGATCGTCGGCCTTGACGCCCGCTCGAATGTGGTTTCCCGCGGCAAGCCACGAGGTTCGCTGCGGATCGCCGATGACCAGAAAGATCTGGTAAACATAAAGCACGACCAGCGCGGCCACGGCGCCGGCGCGGACCGGCCGCCATCGAATCGAGGCGACGGCCATGCCAACCAATAAATACGCGCCGAGAGAACAGTATGTCGTGTATCGCGGAAAGATGACGGGCCGCCAATACACCGATGCCGTGTAGAGCACCAGCGGCGGCAGCAGCCAGAACATCGCCAGAAAACAATACCATTTCCATTCAGGCGGCTCCCCGCCGCGTTTTCGTGCATGGATCCAATCCAGCAGGCATTTGATGCCGAGTCCCAGGATCGCGACGATAAATAGCCACATGGCCGCGCGCCCCACCTTCCATTTGTATCCGGCGAGTGCGCGCGCATACGGTGGTTGCAAAATCCACTCGAACGCGGTGGGTGTTCCGCGCAATTGATAGGTCATGCCGATAAAATCGTCGGCGAACAGATCGCCGATGAACTCCTGCCGCGTCGGCACCTTCTGCCATTCGGACGTTTCCTCGGCGGACCAGAATTTGATGGTCGTCAGAAACAGCAGGAACGGAATGGCGATCAGGACATGGCAGGCCATCCACAGGCAAAGAGGCTTGAATTTACGCGCGTGGAAGAGGAGGAAAAACAGACCCTCGATCGCGGGGACCATGGCGCCAAAGGTATGAGTCCACACGATCAGCACGTTCACGGCCAGATGCGAAATCCACCAGCGCTTTCCGCCATCGCGCAACAACCGAAAAAAAGTATAGGCCGACGCAAGCGCGAAAAGCGTCAAATGCACGTACATGTGGATTTCCTGCGCAAAATGGCGATGAATGGGCGACAGGGTCACCAGCAACGCGGCAACAAGCCCGGCTGCAGGACTGTGCAAGGCGCGCCCAAAAACATAGATGAGCGGAACGATGAGCAGGCCGAAGAAGACGGACAACATCCGCTGGCTCGACGGCGACCGGCTCACAAGGCGGTTCCAGAAATATTCGATTGTGTCGTAAACAGGCATGGTGGCCGGATCGATTTCGTGATTGGTTTTCAGGAATTCGAACCAACTTTGGGCGGGACGATGGAACACCTGTTGCTGCCAGCGTTCATAAAAGGGCGATTGCGTATAGGCATCCGGCGCATTCAAAAAGACAAGGCTCGTGAATTCGTCGAACCATACCGATTCGCGTTCGATGCCGTATAGCCGCAACGCGGCAGCCAGAACCACCAGGGCCGCAAGGGCCACGCCATGCCGATAGTTATTTTTCACGTTGTGTTGTCCATCTTGAAAAAACGGTTTATCTCATCTTAGTGGCCGCTTCCCGCTCATGTCAAAGGTTCCCAATCCCCCGGTCAATCCATGCCGAGAATCGGCGCGCAATTTGCGCGGCGGCGCGGCCGCGTGCTAGGATACCCTCCTGTTTTCAACCACACAGGGGTTTCGATGCAGTCAAGGCCAGGGTGTTCGCCTGTTGCGAATCGGCCGGAGAAGCCCCAAGGCACAACCCTGAAGGAGAAGGAACGATGGCAGTAGTAACCATGCGGCAACTGCTGGAAGCCGGGATTCATTTCGGGCACCAGCGCCGTCGCTGGAATCCGAAAATGGCGCGGTTCATCTTCGGCCAGCGAAACGGCATTTACATCATTGATTTGCAGAAAACCCTGCGCCAACTTACGAAGGCGTACGTGTGCGTGCGGGACATTGTCGCGGACGGCGGCAACATCCTGTTCGTCGGCACGAAGAAACAGGCGCAGGAAGCGGTCGCCCGCGAAGCGCAACGCTGCGGAATGTACTACGTGAACAACCGCTGGCTCGGCGGCACTCTGACCAATTGGGAAACCATCCGGCAGAGCATCCGGAATCTCGAGAATCTGGAAGAGATGTCGGCCACGGGCAAACTCGACGAGATGTTCACCAAGAAGGAAGCCATACAGAAGCGGAAATTGGCCGAAAAAATCAATAAAAACCTTTGCGGCATCAAGAAAATGCCGGGCATTCCGCAGGCGATGTTTGTCATTGACGCAAAGAAGGAAGCAATCGCGGTGCGCGAAGCCGAACGGTGCGGCATTCCGTGCATCGGCATCGTGGATACCAACTGCGATCCGGACATGGTTCCGATACCGATCCCCGGCAATGACGATGCCATTCGCGCCGTAAGCCTGTTCTGTTCGGTCATTGCCGACGCGGTGCTTGAAGGCCGCATGCGGGCCGACAAGGTCTTTGCGGAACGCGAAGCGGAACAGAAGCGTCAACGCGAAGCCCGCGCGGCGGAAAAGCAGGCCGCCACGGAAGCGGAACGCGCCGAAGAGTCGTACGCAAACGAAGAAGACGAGAAGGAGTAGGGAACGTCATGGCATTCACGGCAAAAGACGTGGTAACCCTCCGCGAGATGACAAACGCGGGGATGATGGATTGCAAAAAAGCGTTGAACGAAACAAACGGCGACATGGACGCCGCGGTCAAATGGCTGCGCGAACACGGCATGGCGCAGTCCTCGAAGCGTGCCGCCCGCGTGGCCAGCCAAGGCATGGTCGCCTCGTATATTCACATGGGCGGAAAAATCGGCGTGTTGGTCGAGGTCAACTGCGAGACGGATTTCGCCGCGCGATCCGAACCGTTCCAGGCATTCTGCAAGGATATCTGCCTGCAGGTTTGTTCGGCCTCGCCCCGGTGGGTCGCCCGTGAAGACGTGCCCGCCGCCGAAATCGCCGCCGAAAAAGAGATTTACATGATTCGCGCCCGCGAAACGGGCAAACCCGAAAAGGTTTTGGATAAAATCGCAGACGGCATGCTCAACAAATGGTACAAGGAAGTGTGCCTCATGGAACAACCCTTCGTGAAGAATCCCGATCAGACCATCGAGCAGCTCACGAAGGAACTCAGCGGACGCATCGGCGAAAAAATAGACATTCGCCGCTTCGTGCGGTTCCAACTCGGCGAAGGCATCGAAAAGAAAGAATCGAACCTTGCCGATGAGGTGGCCCAGGCCATCGCGGAAGCCAAGGGAAACTGAATCGTGTCCACCCCGAAGTACAGACGGATCCTGCTCAAACTCAGCGGAGAAGCGCTGCAAGGGTCCACTTCGGGCGGAATTGATTTCGCCACGCTGAACACATTCGCGGATGAAGTGGCAGACGCCCGCGCGATGGGCGTTGAAATCGGACTGGTCGTCGGAGGCGGCAACATTTATCGCGGCGTGAACGGCGCGGATACAGGTGTTGACCGCCCCACCGGCGATTACATGGGCATGCTGGCAACCGTCATCAATGCGCTGGCGATACAAGCCGTGCTGGAGAAGCGCGGCGTTCCCACGCGCGTCATGACGGCCATCGAGATGCGACCCGTCGCCGAGCCGTATATACGGCGTCGCGCGGTGCGCCACCTCGAAAAGGGGCGCATTGTCATCTTCGGCGCGGGCACCGGCAATCCCTTCTTCACGACGGACAGCGCCGCCGCGCTGCGGGCGAGTGAAATCGGCGCGCAAATCCTTTTCAAGGCGACCAAGGTGGACGGCGTTTACAACTCGGACCCGGTCACCAATCCCGCGGCAACAAAATTCGACTCTTTGTCGTATTCCGAAGTGCTTGCAAAGAATCTGCGCGTGATGGACGCCGCCGCGATTTCGCTGTGCCGCGACAACGCCATTCCGATTCTGGTATTCAACCTGCGACGCCCCGGCAGCATCATCGAAGCCCTCCGGGGCGCTTCCATCGGAACCATCGTCGAGGGGAACTGAAGACACGAACCATCCGCCCGACACGCGGATTCCATAATAAGGAGATAGGTCCATGTCGAAAGCGCTTGAAAAAGAAGCCCGCGAAAAGATGCAAAAAAGCCTGGACGCCTTCAAGATGGAGTTGACGCATATCCGAACCGGCCGCGCCTCCATCGGGCTGGTTGACAGCATCGAGGTGGATGCCTACGGCTCAAAGATGAAACTCAGTCAAGTCGGCACGGTCACGGCGCCCGAACCCCGGCTGCTCGTTATAGCCCCTTGGGATAAAACACAACTCCATGCCATCGAAAAGGCCATCTTGGCGTCTCCCCTGAACCTCACGCCCAGCAACGACGGCCGGGTCATTCGCATCCCATTCCCGCCGCTGACCGAGGAACGGCGCAAAGATCTCGTGAAACTCGTCGGCAAAATGGCGGAGGAAGCGCGCATCGCCGTGCGCAACACGCGGAGGCATGTCGTTGACACGGCGAAGAAAATGCAAAAGGACGGGGAACTACCCGAAGACGAAGCCCATAAACTGACCGCCGACATCCAGAAGATTACCGACGATTTCATCGCCAAGGTGGACGAGGCGTTCAAGGCCAAAGAAGCGGAAATCATGGAAGTCTGACGCCTTCGCGCGCCGGATTCCCGGAAAGCAGAGCACTCCATGCGACGCATGCCCAAGGCGGAACTGGACCTGGCGCGGCTGCCACGCCACATTGCCATCATCATGGATGGAAATGGACGTTGGGCCGAACGCCACGGCGTAAGCCATGAAGAAGGCCACGAGGCGGGCGCCAAAAGCGTGCGGGCGGTCATCGAGGGATGCCGCGAAATCGGTATTGAAACCCTGTCGTTGTACGCGTTTTCCACGGAAAACTGGAAGCGTTCCGATCGCGAGGTGAACGCCCTGTTCACCCTCCTCAGCAAATACGTCCACCTGGAAATCGAAAACATCCACAAGGAAGACATCCGCGTCACGATTATGGGACGCCGCGAAGGTCTCAGCGATCGCGTCCTGCAGGATCTCGACCATTGCATGAACCTGACCCGAAACAACAAGGCGATGACCGTCAACGTCGCGTTGAATTACGGGGGCCGTGGCGAAATTGTGGATGCGGCCAAGGCCTTTGCCGCCGACGTGGCGGCGGGCAAGGTCCCCCCGGACCAACTGGACGAGGCCGGCTTCGCGCGCTATCTGTACGTGCCGGATCTGCCGGAACTCGATCTGCTCATTCGGACCAGCGGCGAAATGCGCGTCAGCAATTTCATGCTTTGGCAATTGTCCTACGCGGAAATCGTGCCCATGCGCGTGTTGTGGCCCGACTTCCGCAAACGCCACCTGCGCGAGGCCATTGCGCAATACCAAGCGCGCCAACGGCGCTTCGGCGGACGCTGAATGGGTGACAACGCGCTAAAAACCCGTCTGTTGACGGCCATGGCCATTCTGGGCGTCCTGCTTTCCCTGATTTGGGCGCCGATTCTGGAATTCTTCTTCGCGATCTTCATTACGGGCCTCGCGGCCTACGGCCTGCGCGAATATCACCGCATGGTCGAGAACCGCCAAATCGAAACCGAGACCGTCGGCGGCATCCTCATCGGCGCCGCCGTGACGTTCAGCGGATACTTCCATCACCACGAAACCCTCGCGCTCGCGCTCTACGGCGGCTGCGCGGCCGTGGCGTTGCTGCACATGGCGCGCGGCCGGTTTTCGCTGGCGGGTTTCGCCTGCTCGATTTTCGGCGTCGTGTACATCGGCTGGTTCGGCGGGCACATGCTGTTGCTTCGCGGCATTCCGCAATATGGCGCGGGACTGGTGACAATGACCATCGCCGCCGTTGCCTTGACCGACGGCGCCGCCTATCTGGTCGGCTCCGTCATCGGAAAACACCGCCTGGCGCCCGTGTTGAGTCCCAAGAAATCGTGGGAAGGCGCGATTGGCGGATTCATGGCGGCGATCATCGGCATGGGCGTAATCTATCTTCTGGCCAACGTCGCGGGCTGGCAGGCGTTTCCCGCATGGTCGCTCAAGCGCTATTGCTTCATCGGCGCGATGCTGTCCGTTGCGGGACAAATCGGCGATCTCGCCGAATCCACCCTCAAACGTTCGGCCGGCGTCAAGGATTCCGGCACATTCTTCCCCGGCCACGGCGGGGTGCTTGATCGGGCGGACAGTTACCTGTTCGCAACACCTTTGGCCTATTACCTCGTTGCGCCGCTGTTTCATTCCTAAAAGAAGGGAATTCGCATGTACGAACTGGAAATCAGCCGTTTGAAGGAATACCAAGAACGGTTGCAGGAATTACGCAAGTGTCTGAATGTCGAAGGCGCCAGGACCCAGATTGTCTCCATCGAACATCAGATGGCCGCCGCCGGATTTTGGGACGACCCCGATACCGCCCAGAAGGCCCTTCAAAAACTGAAGACGCTCAAAGCGTCCATCAGCGCCCCGGACGATCTACACAAGGAACTGGAAGATGCCTTGGCCTTTGCCGAACTGGCCCGGGAAGAAGCCGACGAGTCGCTGGCCCCGGAAATCCTCAGCCACACAAACATGATCGAAGAAAGGTTAAAACTTCTCGAATTGAACAGCCTGTTTACGGATCCCCGCGATGCCAAAAATGTCATCTTGAGCATTCATCCCGGGGCGGGCGGAACGGAATCGTGCGACTGGGCGGAAATGCTGTTCCGCATGATTATGCGTTTCTGTGAACGGCGTGAATACGTGACCGAAGTCGTGGATTACCTGCCCGGCGAAGAGGCCGGACTCAAGAGCGCCACAATTACAATCGCCGGACCCTTCGCATACGGCAATCTGCGGTCGGAGGCGGGAGTCCACCGACTCGTGCGAATTTCACCGTTCGACGCCGCCAAACGCCGCCACACGTCGTTCGTCGCCATTGAAGTCCTAACGGAAGTGGACGAAAACATTGAAATCGAAATACGCGAGGAAGACCTCAAGATGGACGTGTTCCGTTCAAGCGGCGCGGGCGGACAAAAGGTCAACAAGACCAGTTCCGCGGTGCGCCTGACGCATCTGCCGACGGGGATTGTTGTCGCGTGCCAGATCGAGCGGTCACAACATCGCAACCGCGCAACGGCTCTCCAGTTCCTGAAGGCCAAATTGTACGATCGCGAACTCAAACGACAGGAGTCGGAACTGGCCGCGCAACGCGACGGCCAGCAGGACGTGGCATGGGGAAGCCAGATCCGCAGCTACGTGCTGCATCCGTACCAGATGATCAAAGACCACCGGACAGGCGTCGAAACCAGTAATGTTGACCGCGTCCTCGATGGCGATCTCGACATGTTCATCGAAGGCTATCTCAAATGGGATCTACACCGGAAAAGCAGACCGGGAAAGACAGGCGACTAAAGGCGTCGGCAACCCGGAATTGCGGCCAACGTCCACGGCTGGCGCGGATTGGCGCAGATGAATAAATAATTTGTGGTTGTTTCAATAAAATCGTTACCTGAGATTACCGAATTTCCAGACATTGTTTGAGTCTGCAATCGGCTTTTCCCGGTTGAATGAGTTATGGAATTGCATTGAAGCGTTGATCGTGGAGTCCCGACATGGAAGAAGCATGAATGGGTGGGACAGGCTGTCCAGCCTGTCCGTCCACGGACACGGCGTGGCATCGGAAAGACAGACTGGACAGTTTGTCCTACGTTTTCCGCGCAAAAGACGCCACGTGCGCGTTCAGAGCCATAATTCGTGACTTTCGAGAAAGTTACAAAGTATTGTCATTCAACCCTTCATCCTAAAAAGGAGTGATTTTTTTCATGAACGACGAAGCGCATCACTCGACCGAACAGGACTTGATTAAGCACCGGCTAAACAAACTGGAACGCATCCGTGGACGCGGCGACGAGCCGTTCAAGTACACGTTTGCGCGTTCCTGCATGATCGCCGAAGCGCGCGCGAAGTATGAGGCCGCGGAAGCCGAAGGGCTGGCGCATGACGCTAACGATATATCGGTTGCGCTGGCGGGGCGCATGACGGCGTTTCGCAGCCACGGCAAGAGCAGCTTTGCCGACCTGCGCGACGAATCCGGGCGGATTCAGATCTATCTCAACCAGAAAGCATTAGGCGAAGAGGCGTATGCCGCATTGGATGATCTCGACTTGGGCGATTTCATCGGCGTCCACGGAAAGGTCAAGCGCACACGAACGGGCGAAATCACGGTTTTTGCCGAATCCTATACGATCCTTACGAAGTCGTTGCGCGCGTTGCCGGAAAAGTACCACGGCCTGACGGACATCGAGACGCGCTACCGCCAGCGGTATCTCGACATGGTGTCGAATCCCGAAGTGCTCGACGTGTTCCGCAAACGAATCGGCGTCGTTTCGCATTTGCGCGAATGGCTCACGGCGCGCGGCTTCCTCGAAGTCGAGACGCCCATGCTGCACCCGATTGCCGGCGGCGCCACGGCGCGCCCCTTCATCACCCATCACAACACCTACGACCGCGATCTTTACCTTCGCATCGCGCCGGAACTGTACCTCAAGCGACTGATCGTCGGCGGTTTCGAGCGCGTGTTCGAGATCAATCGCAACTTCCGCAACGAGGGCGTGGACACACGGCACAACCCCGAATTCACGATGATGGAGTTGTACGAGGCCTACCAAGACTACCTTGGCCTGATGGAAGAAACCGAGGAAATGCTGGTTTCCGTCATCGAGAACGTGACGGGCGGATTGTCATTCGAATACCTGGGCGAAACCATCAACGCACAACGCCCGTGGAAACGTCTCACGCTGCTCGGCGCGATCCGCGAGTTCGCCGGCATTGATCTCGAAAAGACCCGCGACCGCGACGAAGCCGCGGCCATGGCTAAGAGCATAGGCGTTGAGGTTGATTCAACGATGGGCTACGGCAAAATCGTGGACGCCGTCATGAGCGAGAAGGTCCAGCCGAACCTCGTCCAGCCAACCTTCCTTTACGACTATCCGATCGAGATTTCGCCGCTGGCCAAACGCCATCGCAACAATCCGATGCTTACCGAGCGATACCAGGTCTTCATCGGGCGGCTGGAACTGTGCAATGCGTTTTCCGAGTTGAACGACCCGATTGACCAGCGGGAACGCTTCATGGAACAACTCAAGTTGCGCGAACGCGGCGACGACGAAGCGCAACGGCTCGACGAGGATTTCATCACCGCCCTCGAAGTCGGCATGCCGCCAACCGCCGGCCTCGGCGTCGGCATTGATCGCCTCGCAATGCTCCTCACCAACTCCCCAAGTATCCGCGACGTGATCCTGTTTCCGCAGTTGCGCGTTATCTGAAGCGAAGGAATGCGCTTCGGCAAAAAGTGGCATCTCCCCCACTCCGCCGTGATAGACTCGGCGCACATGGAGTACACCGCCAATGGGAGACCACGAACGTCATAACCCGATCATTCCGCCGGAAGGAATGGATAAGGGCGAATTGCTGGAACGCTTGCGCGCCATGGCGGGCGATGACGTCCGATGGCGCGAACATCGCGTGTTTGCGCTCGTTTACGACCTGTCGCCGGAACATTTGGATTTTTTACAGGAAGCCTACGGCCTCTTCTTCGCGACCAACGCCCTGAATCCGATGGCGTTCAAAAGTCTGCGAATCATGGAGCACGAGGTCGTTTCCATGACCGCGAATCTTCTTCACGGCGGCGCGAATGCCGCCGGCGTGATGACCTCGGGCGGAACGGAAAGCCTGCTGTTGCCGGTGCTGGCGTACCGGCAGCGCGCGCGGGCGCGGCGGCCCTGGATTCGCCGCCCCGAAATCCTCGTTCCCGATTCCGCGCATCCCGCCCTCATGAAAGCCGGCGAATATTTCGACGTCCGAATCGTCCGCACGCCGCTTATGCCGGATTTCCGTGTGGATGTGGACGCCATGCGGCGCCGCATCACGTCGAACACGATCGCGATCGTCGGTTCCGCGCCGTGTTATCCCTACGGCGTCATCGATCCGATCGAAGCATTGGCGGATCTCGCGCGCGAACACGGGATAGGCTTGCATGTGGACGCCTGCCTGGGCGGTTTTCTTTTACCATGGGTTGAACGCGCAGGGCATCCGCTTCCGCTGTGGGATTTCCGGGTTCCGGGCGTCACTTCGATTTCCGCCGATGTCCATAAATACGGATACGCGGCGAAAGGCGCATCAGTCATCGTCTACCGCTCGATGGATCTGTTGCGTCATCAGTTTTTCGCGGATGCGGATTGGTGCGGCGGCGTGTACGCGTCCACCTCGCTGCCGGGCACGCGGCCCGGCGGCGCGATTGCGGCGGCATGGGCCTCGCTGATGGCCATCGGGGAAAACGGATTCAAGGACAACGCCCGCCGCATGCTCGCCGTCACCGAACGATTCAAGGAAGGCGTCCAAGGCATTCCGCCGCTCGAAATTTTGGGCCATCCGCCGGTGGGCGTCATGGCCATCGGATCGCATGATCGGAAAATCGGCGCCTTTGCCGTGGCCGATTTTCTCGGCGATCGCGGCTGGCATGTAGACCGGCTACAGCGGCCCGAAAGCATCCATCTCATCCTGAATCCGGGCCACGCGCACATCGCGGAGGACTATTTCAACGATTTGCAGGCGGCGGTCGAATACGTGCGGACGCATCCCGACTCCTCGCTCGAAGGCAGCGCCCCGATGTACGGGCTTGTGGCCAAGGCGCCCATGCGTCGGATGGTCAAGCGTAATGTCCTCCAAGTGCTCGAACGCCTGCATACGAACGACGCTTACACAGACAACGCGACGCACCTCCCCGCCCCCTTGCTGGGCCTGATGCGCCTGCGCGCACGCGTTGCGCGGCTACTGGGCCGTTAGAAAGGATCGCCGCATTGGAAGGCCTCCTTGTCGCGTTTGCGTTCGCGCTCGGCGGATTCGTGCAGACAATCGCCGGGTTCGGCTCGGCGCTTGTGGCGATTCCCCTGGCGACACTCGTTATCAACGTCCGCACGGCGGCTCCGGCCCAAGCGCTTATGGGCTTCGTGGTCACCCTGTCCGTATTGCAACAGAATTGGCGCGGCCTGCGATGGCGCGAAGCGGGGCGCCTGATTGCGGGATCCCTTTTGGGCGTTCCGCTGGGCGCGATCGTGCTGAAATCGTTTCCATCGGGTATTGTGACCGGGTGCATGGGCATCATGCTGATCGGATACGGTCTGTGGCTTGTCCGCGCAAACCTTGACGCCGAAGAAGCATCCCGGACGCAGGAACGGGGTTGGCGCCCCGCGCTATGGGCCGCCACGGTCGGCTGGATCGCAGGTATTCTCGGCGGCGCCTACGCGACGGACGGCCCCCCCCTTATCATGTACGGCACCTACAAGCGCTGGCCGAAGGCCACCTTCAAATCCGTGCTCCAGTGCTGCTTTTTGGTAAACGGCATAAGCATGGTGGTGTGGCACGGAGCCAACGGCCTCATCACGGCCGATGTGGTCCGTGCCGGCATGTTCGCTCTGCCTGGTGCGGTAATCGGCACGATTGCAGGGCGTTACGCGGACCGTTTTATTGACCACGACCGGTTTCAACACCTGCTGCGCGCCTTGATCCTGATACTAGGCATCGTTTTGTTTGCGCAGGCTTTCCGATCTTCTTGATTATTCTTGCGGACTGTCCAGCCAAACCACCGGATTTGGCAATTTTCATTATTTTGTCAGATTGTGGGCCGCAATCCGTTCGTCGGGCTTGCTTTTGGCTTGGAGCAGACTTCGCATGGCTTCCCCAAGAACGTGCTCCGCGCCAAGGGCACTTCCATTTTGACATGCGACAATGCCTGCGCTAAGCCGGGCCTCGGTCGGAAAATTGGGGTCGGAAAAGGTGGTGGATCCGACCTCACGCACAATCTTGGTGGCGTATCCCACGGCATCTTCAAGCGGGGAATGGGGCAACACAGCGGCGAAAAGCGTGCCGTCATACCGCCCCAATATGTCGTAGGTGCGCGAATGGTTGCGCAGAGTCATGGCCACTTCCGCCAGCAAATCGTCAAGGGAAACAGGCCCCAGTTCCTCGTCCAGCCCACGAATTTCATCCACATCGAACACGACGCAAGACACTGGGTAATTGTACCGATGGGCCTTTTCCACTTCCTCCTGCAAGCGCTCCAACAGATACCGGCGGTTTCGAAGACCGGTCAGATAATCCGTGTAGGAATTGTCAAGAAAAAAATCATGCTGCGTGCGCAAACGGTCCTGTTGAAGTTTCCGTTGCAGGGCAGCGTCCACGCGAATCATGACCATCGGAAGATTGTAAGGCTTTGTTATATAATCTATTGCGCCAATTTGAAACCCATGGGAAACATCTTCGGGCGCGCCCTTGACCGTTACAAAAATCACCGCGATATCCGCCGTTTTGGGGTCTTCCTTCAACCGTTTGCAGACATCGTAACCACTCATTTTGGGCAGGCAGACGTCAAGCAACATCAAGTCTATTTTTTCCCGTGTACAGACTTCCAGCGCCTCTTCCCCCGTATGCACGGCAAACGCATCGTAGTTGTGCAGTTTCAAACCCTCGCACAACACCGATGCGGTCTCGTAACAATCATCCACAACGCAAACGCGTAATCTCGACACTTCGGACCCTCAACTCCAAATCCGCCTTCCGGTTCGCCTTCCCACTACAGTTTACCTCAAAATGACCTTTTTTCGCAAGTCTTCGATCAAGTCTTTGAATTGTGTGAAATATACGAGTTTCTTGTTGACATTTCAGCGTATATATGGTATGTTCTCCGCCATTCTTGCGGGCGGCTTTTTTCCCGCAATCAGACACGGAAGGCCATGGGATCGAATGAGTACGCAGGATTACAAGAATACGGTCAATCTTCCAGAAACCGCCTTCCCGATGCGCGGCGATCTCGCCAAACGGGAACCGGGCTGGCTGGAATCTTGGGACCGAATGGGGTTATACGAGCGCATTCGCGAGCAGTCCAAGGGACGTCCAAAGTTCGTGCTCCACGATGGTCCGCCCTATGCGAACGGTGAACTCCACGCCGGCACGGCCCTGAACAAGATTTTGAAGGATTTCATTGTCAAGTCGAAGCAAATGAGCGGCTTTGACGCGCCCTATGTGCCGGGTTGGGACTGCCACGGCCTGCCCATCGAATACAAGGTTCTCAGTGATTTGGGCGATGAGGCCAAATCGCTTTCGCAGGTCGAGATACGGCGGCGTTGCCGGGCTTTCGCGTTGAAATACGTGGACATTCATCGCGAGGGATTCAAGCGATTGGGTGTGCTGGGTGACTGGCCGAATCCATATTTGACGCTAAGCCGGGAGTATGTGGCCACCATCATTCGTGTGTTCGGGGAAATGTACCGGACGGGCGCGGTATCGAAAGGCCTCAAGCCCATTTATTGGTGCGCTTCATGTCAGACGGCGCTGGCCGAGGCCGAAGTCGAATACGCAAATCATCGGTCGCCATCCATCTATGTAAAGTTTCCGGCGGTCGCGCCCGTTCCCGGCCTCGACGGTCCCGTGTCCTATGTCATCTGGACCACAACCCCTTGGACGCTTCCGGCGAATCTTGCCATTTGCCTGCATCCCGATTTCGAGTACAGCGCGGTGCGCGCCGGGGATGAAACGCTCATCATGGCGACGTTCCTGGCGCCGGCGGCGCTGGCGGACTGCGGCATCGAGACTTTCGAGACCCTCCGCAAATTCGACGGCAGGGACTTGGAAAATTTGACGTACCGGCACGTGATGTTCCCCGACCGGATCTGTCCGATTATCCTGGGCGATCATGTGACGCTCGATGCGGGGACGGGCTGCGTCCATACCGCGCCGGGGCACGGCCAAGAAGACTATGTCGTCGGCGCGCGTTACGGAATCCCGCCGCTGTCGCCGGTGGACGGCGCGGGAATGTTCACCGCCGAGGCGGGTCCCTATGAGGGATTGAACGTATTCGATGCCAACGCGCGGATCGTTTCCGACTTGCAAGCGTCGGGCGCATTGATGAAGACCGCGTCCATCGATCACAGTTACGCGCATTGCTGGCGGTGCGCGAATCCGGTCATTTATCGCGCGACGCCCCAATGGTTCATTCTGATCGATCACGACAACCTAAGGCAGAGGCTCATCGAAGCCATTGACAAGGTGGAATGGGTGCCGGCTTGGGGCAAGGAACGCATTCGCTCGATGGTCGCGCAACGTCCGGACTGGTGCGTCAGCCGCCAGCGGGCATGGGGCGTGCCGATTCCGGTCTTCTATTGCGAGGCATGCGACGAGGTCTATGCCACGCCGGACAGTTTCGCCAAGATCGAGGCGCTGGCCATGTCGGCGGACGATGGCATTGATCGGTGGTTCGACCGCGAGGCCGCCGAATTGATGCCGGACGGCGCGAAATGCGCCCAGTGCGGCGGCACGCGCTTCCGCAAGGAAACCGATATCCTCGACGTGTGGTTCGATTCCGGCGTGAGCAACCGCGCCGTTTGCGAAAACCGCCCCGATCTGGGTTGGCCGGTGGACATGTATCTCGAAGGCAGCGACCAGCACCGCGGCTGGTTCCAGTCCTCGATTATTCCGGCGGTGGCTGTCAAGGGCGAGCCGCCGTACCGTTCCGTCGTCACCCACGGGTATGTCGTGGACGGCGACGGCAAGAAAATGTCCAAGAAACTGGGCAACACAATGCAGTTGACGGATCTGGTCGGCAAGCTCGGCGCGGACATCGTGCGGCTGTGGGTGGCGAGCGAGGATTACCAGCAGGATATCCGCATCTCGAACGAGATTCTGACACGGCTGCAGGACGCCTATCGTCGCATCCGCAACACGTTCCGCTACATGTTGGCAAACCTGTATGATTTCGGTGCGGAGGACGCCGTGCCGCTTGATCAGTTGGAAGAAGTGGATCGTTGGGCGTTGCACCGGATGCAGTTGTTGCGCACACGCGTAATCAGGGGATACGAAACCTATGAATTCCACGGGGTTTACCATGCCGTGCATAATTTTTGCGCCGTGGACCTGAGCGCATTCTATTTCGATATTCTCAAGGATCGCCTGTACACGTTCGCGGCCAAGTCGCGCGAACGGCGAGCGGCGCAGACGGCGTTGGCGGACCTGCTCGTTGACCTTCTCAAACTGTTCGCGCCCGTGTTGCCCTATACCTGTGAAGAGGCGTGGCAGCACGTGCCGGCCCATCTCAAAACCACTGACAGCATTCATCTGGAACTCTTCCCGCCGGAAAAACCGCAGCATCTCTTCTCCGGAGAGGCCATCGCCAACTGGGACCGTTTGCTGCGCCTTCGCGCCGTCGTGTCGAAGGAACTTGAGGAGAAGCGCCGGCAGAATCTCATCGGGTCATCTCTTGAGGCTTCCGTGACGTTGTATCCCGGCGATACGCAAACCGAGTCGCTTCTGCGGACCTATGCGGCGCAGTTGCCGTGGGTTTTCATCGTCTCGGCCTGCACAGTAATGCCGGTATCCGATGAAGCGGCCCGGACCGAGGAACGTCTTCTGGCCGTTGCCGAAAAAGCGAAGGGCGCCAAATGCGTCCGTTGCTGGAATTACCGTGAATCGGTGGGCGCCGATGCCGCGCATCCGTCATTGTGCAATCGTTGTGTCGTGCAATTGGGAGAACGATAGGCATGAACAAAAAAGAAGCCAAGAAGTTCGAAAAGTTGTTGCTGGATGATTTGGGTCGCCTAAGCGAGGGCATCCGCAAAATCGAGGAAAGCGCGCTGCACGAATCGGTGCGCGAAACCACCGGCGACCTTTACAGTTACGCGGAAACCGGCACGGACAACTTTGAGCGCGAAACCGCGCTCAACATCGCCACAGGCGAGTCAGAACGCCTCCGTGACGTGACCGACGCGCTCAAGCGCATCGCAAACGGAACGTATGGCGTGTGCGAAGGCTGCGAGGAACAGATTCCCAAGAAACGCCTCGAAGTTTTTCCGGCGGCGCGTTATTGCATCAAGTGCAAGTCGAAACTGGAAAAGGAAGGGACGCTCTAGCCCCGCTTTTCATGAGCCCGAGAAAGAATCAAATCCTTTGGATTTTAACGGTTTTTCTTCTTGTCGTGGTGGTTGACCAGACGACGAAAGCCCTGATTATCGCGTATTATCCCGAAGAAAAAATTCTCCGGATCGGCCCCGAACCGGAATTTTTCCGCATCAGCCACCAGCGCAATCCGGGACTTGTAAACGGGTTGTTCCGGGAAAGTCCGGTAAAGGCGATGGTTGCGCCCATCCTAGCCATGGGCGTTCTGGCTTATCTCTCGTTGCATCTCAACCCGCGATCCAAACTGCAATCCACGGCATTTGGGCTTATCGCGGGCGGCGCCATCGGCAACATGATCGATCGCGTGCGGCTCGGATCCGTAACCGACTTTCTACAGTTTCATTTTTACTTCATCCCGTTCAATTTTCCCTGGAAATATTACCCGGCGTTCAATGTGGCCGATTCCTGCATTTGCACTGGCGTGGTTGTGCTGCTGCTAACATGGTATTTCATCGAGGAACAGCATGTTCCCGACACTGCTTAAAATCGGTCCAATCACCCTGCACTCCTACGGATTGATGATCGCGCTGGGATTTTTGGCCGCCTTATATGGCGCCCAGCGCGACGCACAAAAGCGGGGCATCAATCCGCAGACCATACAGTCAATGGCATTCTGGGCGTTGTTGGCGGGTCTCGCGGGCACCCGGTTGCTTCATATCGCCATGTTTCCGGGCGGCTACTCGTGGCGGGATCCGATCGGCTGGATAGCCATTTGGCGCGGCGGACTGGTATTCCAAGGCGCGCTGCCGGTCGCGGGCATTTACGTCTATCTGGCCTGCCGGCATCACAAAATCCCCTTCTGGCGAGTCGTGGATTGCGTGATGCCCTACATCCCGCTCGCTCACGCCCTGGGCCGGGTAGGCTGCTTTCTCAATGGTTGCTGTTACGGCGCACGAACCAATCTGCCGTGGGGTATTTGTTTTCCACGAGTGCCGTGGAGTTTTTCCGAGCCGGCGAAAGGCAGTCCCGTTTATCTGGATCACTGCCAACGTTACAGCGAATTGTCCATGACGCATGATCACTGGTCTTATCCCGTCCACCCGACCCAACTGTATGGCGTCATTGGGTTGTTGATTCTTTGCGGGATTCTTTTATTCTGGCGCAATCGGCGCCCCTTGTTCGACGGGTTCACCATGCCCGTCTACTTCATGCTGTATGCTGTGGGTCGTTTTCTTGTCGAATTTTTACGCGGAGATCACAATCCGATCGTTTTTAATGCAATCAGCCAGCAGCAATTGTTCAGCATTTTCTATTTCGCCTTTGGCGCCGGACTCCTTTGGGTATTGCATCAACACGAGAAGCGAAAAACCCCTCCCAATAGCTCGCCTGTGCGCCAGTCCAAGTAATTGCCGAAGGTTCCCGGCCGTTGCAGGGTGGAAACGGTCCCCCCCGGACCGAAAACGATTCCACAAGGCGATTCAGCACCTTAAGATCCGGTTTCTATAAAAAAACACAGTGCTGTCCAAAATCATTGCTGTCAAAAAGAATTGTAAAAAAGCATAATACCGCAAGGAGTCACGTTTTACCTCGTTATCCCGATCATTCTGTTCGATATCTGCGTGTATCTGCGTCATCTGCGGATAATCATACGATCCACAGATGACGCAGATACACGCAGATGTAA
>Ga0208825_1000133_pt1 | contig 72806 bp, 67 predicted proteins | sample AD_UKC113_MetaG_FD_184450 | JGI IMG/M metagenome (GOLD analysis project Ga0208825, IMG submission 184450) | Active sludge microbial communities of municipal wastewater-treating anaerobic digesters from Hong Kong - AD_UKC113_MetaG (SPAdes)... | ecosystem: Engineered > Bioreactor > Anaerobic >...
AATTTTCTGGTGATGATTACGAGAAGGACACACCCGTTCCCATCCCGAACACGGCAGTTAAGCTTCTTAGTGCCGACGATACTTAGACGGACACGTCTCGGTAAAATAGGTAGTCGCCAGATTTATAATCCTCAATAGCTCAGTCGGTAGAGCATGCGGCTGTTAACCGCAGGGTCGTAGGTTCGAGTCCTACTTGAGGAGCTAAGGCAAGAGAATCTAGAAAAATAGGTTCTCTTGCTTTTTTATGTCTAAAAACCAGGTATATGTTATTGTATAAAATAAATTATAAAAAAAGTGGTTATAGTAAGATTAGGTATGCTATAGAAATAACTTTTCCAAATTTTTAACTATTTCTTAACTAAATAAACGGAAAATAATGATATTATAACAATAATTCTGGTATAATATTGGAGGCATATGAAAAGGAAAATGATCTTACTATTTGATACATCAGCTCTAGGGGATTTTCAGATAAAGGTAAATTACTTTTCATAAAGACAATGAAAAAGAAAATGTAAAAAATCGAAAAACTAAGATTGGAGCGGCTAAACAATATGTCAAAGTTGATAAAAACTGTATGGATTTTGATAAGTGCATTTATTATTTTTTCAGTTATTTATGGTTGCAATTCAACTAACAGCGAGAAAGATGGAAACACAGGGGAAAAGGTCCAGTATACCGGTACGGGTATACCAAGCAATACTGCAGTAAAAGCAGATCAGACACCTGTACAGACTCCTACTCCTACCTTAACTTCACAAGATAACTCTAAGCATGTACCAAAACCGGACAATCTTAGGGCAATTTACTTTTCCGGCTGGACTGCCGGAACTCCGGAAAGGATTAAACAGGTTGTAGAGCTTGCAAAAACAACTGAATTAAATGCTGTAGTTATAGACATAAAGGATGATAGAGGGTTTGTAAGCTACAAATCAAATGTAAAAGAGGTTGTTGAAAACGGAGCAATTGAAGTTAAATTTGACCCTAAAAAGGTTATTGACGAATTGCATGCCGGTAATGTCTTTGTTATAGCAAGATTGGTTTGCTTTAAAGACCCCATACTGCCTAAAAAACATCCCGAATTGGCTTACAAGAAAAAGGATGGAAGTGTATGGAAGGATAATAATGGCAATGCATGGGTAAATCCTTTTAACAAAGAGGCATGGGAATATAATATTAAAATTGCACTTGAAGCAATAGACTTAGGATTTGATGCAATACAGTATGATTATGTCAGGTTCTGTAACGATGGAGATATAAAGAGTATTTATTTCGGAGAAAATTTTGATCATAATCAAAAATCAGATGCAATTGCAGAATTTCTTAAAATGTCATATGAAGAAATCAGCACAAAAAGAGGAATAGAATTGTCGGCGGATGTTTTTGGAATATCTGCTGTTACGACAGCAGATGATAAGATAATCGGTCAGAATTGGGAAAAATTGGCCCAACATGTGGATTATCTTTCACCGATGGTTTATCCGTCTCACTATGCTACAGCACTGCAAAACGGAGTAGGTCAGGAAATAAATGGAGTTAATTTTACAAAGCCTGATTTAGAACCATATAATGTTGTATATCAAACACTTCTCTCAGGAAAAAATAGACTGGAGAAAGCCAATATAAAAGTTGGTGTAAGGGCTTATTTGCAGGCATTTACTGCACCCTGGATCGGGAAGGGTTATTACCAAAAGTATGGAACAGAGCAGATAAAGCAGCAAGTGAAGGCTGTTTATGATGCAGGTTATACTGAGTGGATTCTATGGGACCCTGCCAATAAATATCCTACGGATGTATTTCAAAAAAAATAGAATACGAATTAATTTCTAATGCAGTAAAGAATTACTTCTTCCCTATGACTTTGATAGTTTATAAAAATTAATGGACTTGGTCGTTGTAATAAGTATTTCTATATAATAAAATATTAGAGAAAAATAGAGTGACATAAAAGTAATTGAAACATATTTTTCATGTTTTGGAGGTTAAAATGTTACTAATCAAAAATGGCAGGATTATTACAATGGAAAGCACAGATTTCGATTGTGGTTATATACTTGTTGAAGATGGGAAGATTAAAGATATTGGGTCAATGGATAAGTTTAATGAATTAAAAATTGGAGAGTCTTGTTCAATTGAAACTGTTATAGATGCACAAAACAATTATGTATTGCCGGGGTTTATTGATGCACACTGTCATGTGGGTATGTGGGAAGATTCCGTTGGGTTTGAAGGCGATGACGGTAATGAGATGACTGACCCTGTTACTCCTCATTTAAGAGCGATTGATGGTGTTTATCACATGGACAGGGCTTTTATTGAGGCTAGAGAAGCAGGTGTGACTACAGTTGTGACAGGTCCGGGAAGTGCAAATGTTTTAGGCGGTCAATTTGTGGCTTTGAAAACATATGGAAGAAGTGTAGATGAAATGGTATTAAAGGAACCCGCGGCACTTAAGGCAGCTTTTGGTGAAAATCCCAAAACCGTCTATAATGAAAAGAGACAGACACCCATGACCAGAATGGCTACTGCAGCTTTACTGCGAGAGAATTTGGCAAAAGCAAAAGAATATAAAAATATGCTGGATGATTATAAAAATGATCCTGAGGAAAATGACAAACCTGAATATGATATTAAAATGGAAGCCTTGCTTAAAATTATAAATAAAGAAGTTCCGTTAAAAGCCCATGCACATAGAGCCGATGATATTCTAACAGCTATAAGGATTGCAAAGGAGTTTGATATCAAAGTTACAATAGAGCATTGTACAGAGGGGTACATGATTAAGGAACTTCTTTTAGAAGAAGGAGTAGGAGTTTGCTTAGGTCCTTTGCTCACTGATAGATCTAAGATCGAACTTAGGAATCAGAATATAAAATCTCCGGCATTATTATCAAATGCGGGTATAGATGTAGCTATAACAACCGATCATCCATGCGTTCCAATACAGCATTTGAGTTTATCTGCAGCTGTGGCTGTTAAGGCCGGAATGGATGAGAAGAAGGCACTCCAGTCAATTACAATAAATGCTGCAAAAATAACTGGTATAGAAGACAGGGTAGGAAGCCTTTCGGTGGGAAAGGATGCGGATATTGTGATTTTTGACGGGAATCCTTTAGATTTAAAAACCAATGTATTGACTACTATAATAAATGGTGTGCCGGTTTATGAGAGGGAAAACAATGAAAAGCTTTAAAACTGTTTCACAGGATGAAACTTGTGCTCTTGGACGAAAACTTGGTGAAATTTTAAAAGCTGGTGATGTTGTCTGCCTTGTAGGCGATTTAGGCACAGGCAAGACTGCATTTACAAAAGGAATTGCAGAAGCATTGGGAATTAGCGGTTATATTACAAGTCCAACATTTACATTTGTTAATGAGTATCAGGGACGGCTGCCCATGTTCCATTTTGATGTGTATAGAATAGGTGAACCTGAAGACTTATTTGAGATAGGGTTTGAAGAGTATCTTGAGCGAGATGGTGTTGTTATAATAGAATGGGCAGATATGATAAAGGATATACTTCCTTCAGAGTATATATGGGTTGAAATAAATAAGGATATTAATTCGGATTTCAACATAAGAATAATAAATATCCAATTTATAGGGAAAAGATATGATGGTATCATTTTATGACGATTTTGAAAGGAAGATAAAATTTGAAAGTATTAGCTGTTGATACTTCTTCAACTGTGGCAGCTGTGGCAATAATTGAAGATGAAGTGCTTTTGGGTGAATACTCTGTTAATAATAAAAAGACTCATTCTCAAAAGCTTATGCCTATGATAAAAGAACTTATGGATAGTTTGGGAATTACACCGGGAGACATTGATATTTATGCGGCATCTGTTGGACCGGGATCCTTTACGGGACTTAGAATCGGTGTTACAAGCGTAAAGGCTATAGCTTATGCACTCAATAAGCCTGTAATTAGTGTTCCCACACTGGATTCATTAGCATATAATGCACTGGGGAGCAATGGTATAATATGTCCCATTATGGATGCTAGAAATAACCAGGTATACACTTCCTTGTATAGATCTGGGGATGATGAAATAAATAGAGAATCGGAGTACATGGCATTACATATTGATGAATTGATACATATGATTGAAAACAAATTTATTGCAGATAAAGGCGAAAACGTCGTCTTTGTAGGTGATGGAGTAGAAAGACACAGACAATATTTATTGGATAATATGGGGGATAGATGCAGATTTGCACCCCATAACCTGATTTTAAACAGGGCTTCATCAGTTGCACAATTAGCATTAGCAGCTGCTAAAGCCGGCAAATTTGAGAGTCCTATTGATATGGTCCCGTTCTATTTGAGAAAATCTCAAGCAGAGCAGGAGTATGAAAGAAAACATGGCGATAAGGCAAATAAGGCAAATGAGTGATATAAAGTATATGGATGATATGAAGCCTATGAGAGATATAAAGATTAGTCCTATGACTTTAGACCATATGGAAGATATCATGGTTGTAGAAAATTTAAGTTTTTCCATACCGTGGTCAAAGGCTGCTTTTATTGAAGAGATAACAAAAAATTCATTTGCATATTATTATGCAGCAATTATCAACTGCAAGGCTATAGGATATGGCGGAATGTGGCAGGTGTTTGATGAGGGACACATTACTAATATAGCCGTTCACCCTGAGTTTAGAGAAATTGGCGTTGGAAGTCGTATTTTGGAGTATATGATTGAAGGAGCCATAAAAAAGGGTATAAACAAGATGACTTTGGAAGTCAGAAAAAGTAACGAATCTGCAATAAAGCTGTATCAGAAATACGGTTTTGTCAATGAAGGAATCAGAAAATCCTATTATGCAGATAATGGTGAAGATGCAATAATCATGTGGAAGCATGATATGAGTTATTAATATCTTTGAGGATTACTGTTAATTGATGTCATTTCTAATACCTTATTCACTTACAAAAAATCATTTAAAAAAAGGGTTTTTGTCCAATCTAGTTGAATATATAAATATTAATCGGCTTATTTGTGATAATAAATTCGCAAAGGGGGCAATTCCATGCCAGGCTTTGAAAGGTTGTCTTATGATAAGCTCAGAAACGAGTGTGATCCGAGACGGTTTGATTTTGAAAGCACTGCACAACTCCAAACATTAGATGGTATAATCGGCCAGGAAAGAGCAGTTAAGTCTATGGAATTCGGACTGAACATCAGGCTAAAAGGCTATAACATATATATGTCGGGTCTCACAGGCACGGGTAAAACGAGTTTTGCTATAAGCCAAATAAAGAAAATTGCACATAAGGAGAAGACACCTGATGACTGGTGTTATGTTTACAACTTTAATAAATCAAACCAGCCAATGGCATTAAATTTGCCGGCAGGCTTGGGTAAAGTATTCCGTAAGGATATGGATGAATTTATTAAAGCCATGAAGATAGAGATTGCAAAAACATTTGAAAGCGACGACTACGAGAAGGAAAAGAATGATATTATTAAAGAATATCAGGAAAAAAGGGATGCGTTGCTTGAAAAGCTCAATAAGGATGCTGAAGCACAGGGGTTTAAGGTTAAGACAACCAATGCAGGCATATATTTTTTACCCATAGTTGAAGGTAAGACTATAAGCGAGCAGGAGTATGGAGAGCTTGAAGAAGGCATAAAGCATGAAATTAATGAAAAGTCAAATGTATTGCAGATAGAAACAATGGAGATAATTCGCAAAATAAAATATATAGAGAAAGAAGCGGAAGAGAAGGTTAGCGAATGGGAGAATAAAATTGCCCTGTTTGCTGTAGGAATGCATATTAATGACTTGAAAGAAAAATATAAGGATTATAGTAAAATAATTACATATCTAGATGAAGTTCAGGAAGATATATTAAAAAATCTCAATGATTTCAGGGAAGAGGAAGGAACGGAAGAACAGCAGCAGATTCTTTTTCCATGGCCTAAAAGTATAGGTTCTTCCATAGACAAATACAAAGTTAATCTTGTGATTGACAATAGTGAGCTAAAAGGTGCTCCTGTCATTGTAGAATCCAACCCCACATATTACAATTTAATGGGTAGAATCGAATATGAAAATGAGTTTGGAACAATGACAACGGATTTTACTCTCATCAAGCCCGGGGTATTGCACCAGGCTAACGGTGGGTATCTGATTTTGCAGGCAAGGGATGTTTTAAATAATGTTCAATCATGGGAAGCATTGAAGAGGGTTATTAAAGAGAGAAAGATTACAATTGAGAATTTAAAAGAACAAATGGGTCTTGTGGCAGTATCGGCTATAAAACCTGATCCCATTCCTCTAAATGTTAAAATAATACTGGTAGGCAGTGAAAGCCTATATCAGGCTCTATATGACTATGATGAGGATTTTAAAAAGCTGTTTAAGGTTAAAGTTGATTTTGATGATGTTATGGACAGAAGTGATGAAAATATAGATAAGCTGGCACAGTTTATTGCAGGTTTCTGTGAAAGGGAAAAGTTGCTTCATTTTGATAGAACAGGAGTGGCGAAAGTTGTTGAATATTGTTCTCTGATGGTTGAGGATCAGTTGAAGCTTACCACCAGATTGAATGATATAATAGAAATTCTATGTGAATCTTCTGCATGGGCTTCTCTTGAAAATAGCAAATTTGTTACATCGGAGCATGTTAAAAAAGCTTATCAGGAGAAAGTCTACAGGTCAAACAGGTATGACAAGCGGCTTTTAGAGATGGTTAAGGATGGGACAATTCTTATAGATACCAGTGGTGAAGTTGTGGGCCAGATTAATGGTTTGTCCATCATAGATGTTGGTGATTACTACTTTGGAAAACCCTCCAGAATAACTGCCAATACTTATATCGGTGAGAGAGGTATTGTAAATATTGAAAGGGAAGTAGAAATGAGCGGTACATCCCATTCCAAAGGTGTTCTTATTTTAAGTGCATATATAGGTGAGAAGTATGCACAGGATATGCCGCTTTCATTGACAGCCAGCTTGTGTTTTGAGCAATTATACAGTGGAATCGATGGTGATAGTGCATCAAGTGCAGAACTCTATGCCATTCTGTCAAGCCTCGCAGAGGTGCCTATAAATCAAGGAATTGCCGTTACAGGCTCTGTTAATCAGAAAGGTGAAATACAACCTATCGGAGGAGCTACAAGCAAAATTGAGGGCTTTTTCGAGATTTGCAAGGCACGTGGACTGACTGGCAAACAGGGAGTTATCATTCCGTACCAGAACGTAAGAAATCTTGTATTAAACGATGAAATTATTGAAGCTGTAAAAAATAATGAATTTCATATATATCCTGTAAAATATATTGATGAGGGTATTGAAATTTTAACAGGTATCAGTGCGGGAAAAAAGAACAGCAAGGGTGAGTATCCCAAAGGAAGCATAAATTATATGGTTTATGAGAAGCTTAGAAAATATGCTTTTAAGGCTACAAATTTTGGAAAGGAATATGTTAAAAAAACAAGAACATCACAAAAGGTAAAGGAAAATTAAATATAACAAAATGTTAAATAATATGGGTCCATAACTTGAGACATATCAGGTTGAGGACTTATATTTTTTTGTAGTACATAAATTTATGCTAATGTTTTAACCATTTTCTAACTTTAATATAATTATTTTATTAAAAATAAAAAAAAAAAAATAAGTAATACAGCAATTTTATAATTTATATGTTAAAATATAGCTGAACCTTTTATGCAATACTATAATAATTCCAAATAGTTTAATCAATAAATATAAATAATCGGGGTTTTCAATATGAACATCAAAAAGATGACTGAGAGTAAATTATTCTTGGGTATTATTAATTTTATTCTGGTTGCTGCAGTAGGATTATTTGATTTTATTACTGGGAATGAGGTCAATGTAACTATACTTTATCTTATACCCATAAGCATTGTCACATGGTATATTGGAGAAATACCGGGGATTGTAGCCGCTGATATTAGTGCAGGTGCTTATCTTGCTTCAGATTTGATAAATAAAAAAGGCCAGACATATGGTGTAGTTGATGTTTGGAATGCAATAATGTTTTTGGCGTTCTTCACCGTAGTAGTATTAATTTTATCAAGGCTCAAGAATACCTTAAACAGAGAAAAAAATCTGGCAAGGATCGATTTTTTGACAGACATATATAATCTTAAAGGGTTCTATGATTACGGGGAAAGGGAAGTAGACAAATGCAGAAGGTACCTAAGGCCCATATCTGTGGCATACATTGATTGTGATAATTTTAAGCAAATAAATGATACATACGGACATCAGACAGGTGATGAATTACTTAAGGTGATTGCGGCTACAATAGTGGATAATGTGAGAATAACAGATTTAGCAGCAAGGTTGGGTGGGGATGAATTTGCAATAATGCTTTCCGAAACCGGCCAAGATGCTGTAAAGACTGTTATTGAAAGAGTCAGGAAAAATCTTGAGACTAATGTGCAGAATAAAAAATGGCCTGTCACATTCAGTATAGGAGTGGTTATTTTCAATAAAGCTCCCGAGACTTTAGATGAGGCTGTAAAGAAGGCAGATGAGCTCATGTACAAAGTAAAGAAAAACGGTAAAAATAAAGTGATTTTTGAAGTAGTTTGAGTATAAAAATAGTTTATTATTTAAAATATTGGGTATAGAATATAAAAATACATTATAAAGTTAATACATATAAGATGTAAATTAATCGATATTTACGGAAGGAGAATATATATGCAGGAAATTAAGAAAAATATATACTGGTTAGGATTAAAAGATTGGGAGCTTAGAGAGTTTCATGGTCATGAGTTATCTACCCACAGAGGCTCAACATATAATTCCTATTATATCAAGGATAAAAAGAGGGTTCTTATAGATACTGTTTGGTATCCTCATAAGGATGAGTTTAATGCTATACTTGAAAAGGATATAGGCGGTATTGAAAATATTGATATGATAGTTATCAATCACTCTGAACCTGATCATGCGGGATCATTGGGTTATATTATGTCAATTAAGCCTGATATTCCCATATACTGCACCAAGAGTGGAGCAGATATATTAAAAAAGCACTTCCATAAAGATTGGAACTTTAACATCGTTAAGACAGGCGATACTGTCAATATAGGAGAATACGATCTTGTATTTGTCGAAATGAGGATGATTCATTGGCCTGACAGCATGATGACATATGTAAAAGGAGCAAATGTTTTGTTTTCCAATGATGCATTCGGCCAGCATTATTCTGCTCAAGGACTGTATAATGACGAAGTGGATAACTGTGAGTTATATCAGGAAGCTATCAAATATTATGCCAATATCCTTACACCAATGAGTCCTTTGATTAAAAAGAAAATTGAAGAGGTGAAGGCTTTAAATCTGCCGATTGATGTTATTGCACCAAGCCATGGAGTTTTATGGAGGGATAATCCGGTACAAATAATTGAGAAGTATTATGAGTGGGCTAATGAATACCATGAAAATTCAGTTGTCATAATATATGATACAATGTATGATGCTACAAAAAAATTGGCTGATGCAATCGGTGAAGGTTTGGGTAAAAATGGAGTTAAATACAAATTATTCAACTCAGCTATTTCGGATACCAGTGATCTCATAACGGAAATATTTAAGGCAAAAGGTGTTATTGTAGGAAGTTGTACTGTCAACAATACCGTTTTGGGTTCAATAGCGGTTATTTTAGAGGAAATAAAAGCACATAAATATAAAGGTAAAATTGGTGCCGGATTTGGAAGCTACGGTTGGAGCGGTGAATCACCGAAAATAATTTCAAATTCTTTGGAAAATGCAGGTATAAAAGTAGTTTTAGAACCAATAAAGGTTGAATACCAACCGACACATGAGGATATCAAAAAAGCAATTGAATTTGGAGAAAACTTTTCGAAGCATTTGGAATAATGTTTATGGATATACAATCACTTGAACAGTAAATAAGGGCATTTCAATAATGCATTTAAAACAGTTTTGATTATATGAAATATTTTAATTGAACTTTGGAAAATTGAAATGCCCATTAATTTCAGCCATATCCAAGGGGTTTTACGAGTAGATTATTTTGTATATTTGCTGTATTTTTTCTACCATTACCCTTTGATTGTTAGGGAGAATGGGCTTTACTATTTCCAATGTCTTTATTATTTCCCCCGGGCTTGGTCTATTACTGGTTCTGCTGTTCATGTGATTTCTAAGGTTTCTATATGTATTTCTATAATTGTTACTGATTGCAATTGATTGATTTAGTACTTTTTTATATTTTGGTGGTGAATAGCTGGCAACTGTGTCTAACATTTGATAAAAGGTTTCAACCTGGCTGGGTTTTACTTCGGAGTTATCTACACGCATAGAAGCGTTTTTCAATTCAAGAATTTTTCTTGCAGCATTCAAACCGTTAGATAAATTTTCAAGTGCTCTTTTCCTGTCCATAATTTATACCTCATGTCAACATAATAATAATATATTATTATTGATTTTTATGCAGTATAGATTCTACAGTGTTATTTTATGTTAAATGCTCTTTAATTGTGATAAATGTCGGTGAATTTTATTTGCCTAATTGGGCAAATATATAATCGCAAAAAAAATTATAAAATTATATTTACAATACATAGGAATGATTTTAATATAACTTCAGATTAGAAGTGATATTTAATTCCGAAAGAAGGAAGTTAGAGAATGCAGCTTACAAGATTGAGAAAATGGTTGATTTTAATTAATATTTCAATATCAATATTTATGGCTACATTAGATGGAAGTATAGTAAATATTGCACTTCCAACTATATCGGAGCAATTGTCCAGCAGTATAAGTTCAATTCAGTGGGTAGTAAACGCCTATTTATTGGCCATATCCGTATTGCTTCTGGTTTGGGGTAAATTAGCGGATATTTATGGCAAAAAGAAAATATTTATGATGGGTTTTGTTATATTTTCTGTAGGATCAGGTCTATGCGGATTTTCAAACAGCTTGTTGATGCTGGTCATTTCAAGAGTAATTCAGGCAGTTGGTGCTTCTTCCATGATGGCACTTAGCCAGGGCATTGTTACAAATATTTTTCCTCCAGGTGAAAGGGGAAGGGCTTTTGGAATCACCGGCGCATCTGTAGCCATAGGAAGCCTTACCGGCCCAACATTAGGCGGCATACTGGTTAAAACTTTCGGATGGCATTCAATTTTTCTTGTAAATATACCTATAGGTATAATAGGAATATTGTGTACATATTTTCTTATACCCGAGATCAAGGAGGAACCGGAAAACAAAACATTTGATGTTTTGGGTGCTTTTCTTTTTGCGGGTTCTATTTTGTTGCTTTTTATGAGCTTTTTGTTTTTACAGGATCAAAAGGTATCCGGCAAAGTGTTTGCAATAATGCTTATTTTGGCACTGGTTTTAATGATATCTTTTATAGTTCATGAGAGAAGGGTAAGCTATCCGCTCTTGAATTTTGGACTTTTTAAAATAAAAGTTTTTTTGTTGGGAATAAGCACAGCGTTCCTGTCTTTTGTTTCACTGAATACCACTTTATACTTTATGCCATTTTATTTTGCGTATGTTTTGAATATTACAACTTTGAAAGCAGGACTTTTAATGTCTGCATATCCGTTAATGACTGCTCTAATCTCCCCATTTAGCGGCTGGCTGTCGGATAAAATAAGCTATAGGCCTCTAACTGTTATAGGCCTCACAATTAATGTTGCCGTGCTGTTTACCATATCCACATTCGGTACAAGCACATCGGTTTTTCAAATTGTTTTGTTCATGGCTCTTTTAGGCATAGGCTCTGCAATATTTCAATCACCCAACAACAGCAGTGTTATGGGAAGTGTACCGAAAAATGAACTTGGATCTGCTGGCGGAATAAATGCACTTTTTAGAAATCTGGGAATGGTTTCAGGAACTACCATTTCAGTTATTATCTTTTCATTTGCGACAAAAATCAATATAAGTAAGATTACAGGAGAAAAGGCCGGTTTAAGCTCAGAAGTATTTTTAAAGGGGTTTCGAGTAGTTTTTATTTTTGCTGCATGTGCATGTATAGCAGCACTTTTATTTAGTTTAGCAAGAGTATCTTTAAAAAATTCCCAAAAATAATTGGTTTGACGACAATAAATAATCCCAAATTTTTAATTGGTATTACTTTTTTTAATTGGAATTATATAAATTAAAATATATAGGTTACACTTTTGATTTATTTGTAGTATAATGTTTATGTTTATACAATAAACTTATATAGGTGATAAAATGAATAATATCAAAGTAAAAGCCGTAATAATCAGAATTTTGTTCTTGATTATTCTCCCGTTAGTGAACATAGTACATACAGCATTGAACAATTATAGAGGTAATGTGCATATATTACGCACACATTTAGATCTTATTATTCCATTTGAGAAAATCTTTATAGTGCCGTATCTTTTGTGGTTCGTATATTTTATGTCTATATTGGTTTATTTTGCTTTTGTGGATGGTAAGAGATATTTTAGACTTCTTTTCAGCATAGTTGTAGGAAATATTATTTGCCATTTAATATATTATTTTTATCCTACGACAGTGCCGAGGCCTGATGTTATCGGAAATGATATTTTTTCGATTTTGGTAAGGCTTACCTATGCAAATGATAATCCTTTTAATTGTTTTCCCAGCGTACATGTATTGAATGCTTTGCTGGCATCTATGTTTTTGTTTGATTATACTAAAAAAGCTTTTGTTAAATATTATGCGGTAATTGCGTTTGTTCTTATAACATTATCTACATTGTTTGTAAAACAGCATTATATACTTGATGCAGTTGCATCTTCAATAATAGGCGTATCAATGTACGTATTGTTTACATCCGAATATATATGGAATACACATATCAGAAAGCTTATGGGTTTATTGAAGCCTGAATTGGCAAAAAAGATTAGTAGTTGACAGTAGTAAAATTTGCAGGTATTAAGTAATTTTTAGATATTTTATATATAGATTTATTTTTGATGAATAATATTGCTATTTTTGTACAAAATCTTACTTAGAATCTAATATATTCTAGGTGATGATTTTGTATGGGTAAAAGTAAAGTTTTAAGCATTAGGTGGCTGCTGCTGTATACATATATTTTTTTAGCAGGTTTTGCAGTTGGCTACTGTTTTGTTATATTTAATATAATTTAAAGAATGATTTTAGAGTGCCATGATAATTAAGGCATAGATTATTTAAAGAAGAAGGGGAAAAAATGGAAGTAACACGTGAGTGTGTCAAGCACGCTAAGAGGATTGTTGTTAAGGTTGGAACATCCACTTTAACATATGATAATGGAAAAATTAATTTTTCCAGGATAGACAAGCTGGCTAGGGTGATTTCAGACCTTATGAACCAGGAAAAAGAAATTGTTTTGGTTTCATCGGGTGCAATTGGAGTTGGAGTCGGAAAGCTAAAGCTTCCCGGAAAGCCAAAGTCTCTAAGGGAAAAACAGGCTGTTGCTGCTGTAGGGCAGAGTGAATTGATGCAGATTTACAGCAGATTTTTTTCTGACTACAGCCAGGTTGTAGGTCAAATACTTCTTACTCGTGATGTAATTGAAAATAAATCGGGTAGAAGACATGTCATTAACACATTTGAAACATTAATTGAAATGGGTATATTGCCTATTGTTAATGAAAATGACTCTGTTTCGGTTGATGAAATCGAGTCCGGAAGGCACAGAGTATTTGGCGACAATGATACATTGTCGGCTATTGTTGCAAAGCTGGTTAATGCAGATTTGCTAATCATATTGTCCGATATTGACGGGTTTTATGATTCGGATCCTAGAGAGAATTGCAACTCAAAGTTGATTTCTGTTATTGAAGAGATCAGTACAGAAGTGGAAAATTGTGCAGGAGGTGCTGGGACAAGCAGAGGAACCGGAGGCATGGTGACAAAGATTCAAGCAGCTAAAATTGCTATGAATGCCGGCATTGATATGGTGCTTACCAATGGTCAGAAGCCGGAAATGATAATGGATATTCTCAATGGATTGGATATAGGCACCCTTTTTAAGGCTCACAGCATAGAAGATTAAGAGTCGAAAGAACAATTATCGGTTAAAAATATCAAAGTGAATTAATTTATTTAAATAAAAAAGCACCGGAACTTGTTTTATGTACCGGTGCTTTTAAATTATTCTTGAGGTTGGTTTTGAGGGTTGTTTTGATCTATAGTATCAGTATTTGTGCTGTCTGTTATATCGCTTTCATATGAATTTGTGTCGGTTGGTGGTTGCTGTTCATTGAAATTATTTGGCGAATGCCCCCCGTGTATTGTACAGTAGCTTACAGGGGCCTCATATTTCCAGTCAGTAGGATACGGATCTGATCCTACTCTATTATAAGGTGTTGTTCTCTGAACAAAAACGCTTTCCATTAAAGAGCTTTCAGGACAACCGGAACTAAATAGAACATTTCTGCCAAAGGCATCTTTGCTGTCTTTGCAAACCTGCTTGATTACATGTACATCGCAAATATCTCCGCTTTTTGGCTCGGTACCCGGAAGGAAATACTCTTGAATTATGGCATTTCCCCTTGGATCTCTGGCACAAAGGTCGGATGGAGTTTTTCCCGAGTATTTGCAAACTGCTTTCTTTACAACAGCTGTTGATTGCTTGAATGTTTTAGGCTGAAGGTTTGCATGGGCCTTTTCCATTACTTCATGCCATATAATGAGAGCCTGATTGTATTCCTCAGGAGACAGCTTGGAATTCTTATCATATCCATACCAGGTTGCACCGACATAATATGGTGTATAGCCTACAAACCATTTGTCTCTGTTATCACTTGTGGTACCTGTTTTACCTGCTGTAGCAATCTTACCTTTCTGTATAAGGCCCCAGCCATTTGCTGATGCGGTACCTATTCTACATACGTCTTCCATCATCTTGGTCATGATAAAAGAAGTACCTTCATTATCAAAAACAATTGTGCTCTTGGATTTTTTTTCAAGAAGAACATTTCCGTTCTTGTCTAATACCTTGGTATATGTTATTGGCTCCTTGTAAACTCCATCATTAACAAAGGGCCCATATGCAGCTGCCATGCTTAGCGGGCTTACTCCTTCATGAAGTCCTCCCATTGCTATGGAAAGGTTACCGTCATTTTCCTTATTGAGATTAATACCGTCACGTGCAAGATACTTTAATGATAAAGAAGCTCCAAGTTTAAGCCATGCTTTTGCAGCAACTACGTTTATAGATTGATACAATGCAGTATGGATTGTTGTGAGTCCTGCATAATAGCCTTTAGTATAGTTGGTAGGGTATAGGCTTTTACTTGCAGGGTTTAGGTAAGAAGGTGCATCATCAAAAACAGATGCGGCAGTTATCAGTTTCATATCTATTGCCGGTGCGTATACAGCTATTGGCTTGAATGTGGAGCCGGGCTGTCTTTTTATCTGAGTAGCTCTGTTTAATATGAGGTCGCCTGTCTTTTGACCGTACCCGCCGTAAAGTGCCTTTACATGCCCTGTATAGGGATCCATTATAACCATTGCAGCTTGAGGGTGCTGCAGGTTTCTTTTTATAATCGGAAAATATTTATCATTTGTAAACACTTCATCCATGCCCTTTTGTATATCAGGATCCATGGTTGTATATATTTTGATACCGCCACTGTAAATGGTTTTATCTGCCATTTGTGAGGACATCCCTGATGCTACGAGATCCTTTTTTACGTCCATAATAACCTGATCTACAAAAAAGCTTTGTGTTTTTACTGTTTTTATCTTGTTTTTATCTGATGCAACAAACTTTAAGTCTTCTTTTAATGCCTGCTGATACTCCTCCTCAGTTATGTAGCCCGATTCTTTCATTTCGTACAATATTGTTTTCTGACGCTCTATGTTGTTCTTTATATTCTTTTCCGAAACAGGTGCATAAATTCCGGGAAGATTGGTTATACCTGCCAGGCTTGCACACTGAGCAAGTGTAAGATCCTTGACACTCTTTCCGAAGTATACATTTGAAGCAGTTTCGACTCCATAATAATTTCCGCCCATGTATATAAGGTTCATATAAAGGTCGAGTATCTTTTCTTTTGAAAGATGCTTTTCAAGTTGAATTGCCATATATTGTTCTTGAACTTTTCGCTTTAATGTCCTTCTTGTATCACCTGTGATGTTTCTAACAAGCTGCTGCGTGATAGTGCTTCCGCCGTGCATGTTTCCACCGGGCTTCAAGAAATTGACAACAGCACTTGCTATACGTATAAGGTCTATCCCCTTATGATCGTAAAACCGCTTGTCCTCGATAGCGATAAAAGCATTTCTCAAATTGTCGGGAATGCTGTCATGGTCAACCAATATCCTGTTTTGTTCACCTTTTAGCTGCATAATCTCATTGCCTTTTGAATCATATACAAAAGAAGTAATATTTTTCAGTTCTAATTGTTCAGGCTTTATAGGTGTTGCTGTTTTTATGTAACCGTAGACCAAACCACCTAAAATTCCGGCAACAGCAAATGATACAATTAAAAATGAAACAAATAAAATTTTAAAAACTGAAGTAATAAATATAAATAACTGACCATGCCGTTTTTTAGTCCTTCTAGAAGAACCCGGTACGGCTTTTGTTTTCGGATTCATGTTACCCTCCTAAGTATAATAAAACTATAAATATTAAAACGATTAAAAACAACTTTGTGCTTTTAATCCTAAATTATTATAACATAAAAAAAATACATTTGCTAAAAAATTAATGTACTGTGCAGTGGCTATATTTACAATATCACTAAACTGCTTTATGAAAAATGAAAATACTTATATAAGTATTTTTACCAATTAATTCATTTTTTATTATATTTCGTATAAATACTTATGTTAAAATATAGAATATTTAAATGTAGAAATTATGAGGGTCATAAATATGATATGTTAACTTGAAAAAAATGGGATTTATAAGATACGTATTGTCATAATTAAAATCGGAGGAAACAATAAACTTATGTCATACTATCTTAAATTATAGTTTCCCAGTATTTTTAATCTTTCCAGTTCTTTTATTATTACATCGTATAAATTGATATCAAGGGTATTAACTATAGATGTAAGATAGAAAAGGTTTCTACCTATTTCTTTTTCTAAAAGGTCTCTGCAGTTATCGCATAATTTTCCTTCCAGATGGGATTTCATAAGTTTTTTGAGTTCTTCAATATCTCCATCTGTTTTGTGATTCTGCTTTTTTGCATTTATTTTAATGCAGCCGCATTGAGTGGCAGCTTTAACTATTGTTCTGTTAATGCGTGCATTTGTATCTTGAAACTTTGTTATCTGATCAATAATGCTTTTATTTCTTACTAAAAGGTCTGAAACGGTATATTGAAACTCGTCTATTAACATGTCTTTCAAGATATTTCACTCCTTTAGTCAAGAATAGGCTATTAATGCTTTCCATTATGTGTATATCTAGATTTGTAAATGTTTCGATCATTTCATTTTGAGAAAATGAAACTAATTAAATTATAATTCTAATGTTGGACCTTTGTCAATGGAAACGGACAATATACCCTCCAAATCAAAATCCGGCACATATTTGGAATCGGCTGAATCTCTTTCCTGTATGTATCCGTTGGCAAAGTCCAGCTTAATAAAATGATTTAAAACCTTATCATATTCCTTACGAATTAATCGTCTGTCAATTTCGGGGAAGAGATTGGATTTATAAAATGGAGTATACTGGCTCATAATGCTTACTACGATGTCATCGGAGGGAAGATTTGACTTTATCCAGTTAAGTATCTTAATGGACTCTCCAGTCATTCCCGGAAGCACAAGGTGTCTTATAACAACGCCCTTTTGAATAATGCCGTCACTATCAAATACAGCCTTGCCTGTTTGTCTGTACATTTCCAAAACGGCATTGGTCGATATTTTAAAGTAGTCGTTAGCATCTGAATATTTTATGGCTGATTCATTTTTAAAGTATTTTATATCTGGAAGATAAACGTTTACAATTCCTTCAAGCAGTCTCAGGGAAGAAATGCTGTCATATCCGTTTGAGTTGTAAATAACCGGTATTTGCAGCTTTTTCCCAAGTCTTTTAACGCATTTTGAAATTGCATGTGTATAATGGGAAGGGCTTACAAAGTTTATATTGTGTGCTCCTTTTTGCTGGAGGTTTAAAATGATTCTTTCAAACTCGTCAAGGGACACCACTTTACCGAAATTTTCTTGGCTGATTTTATAGTTTTGGCAAAAAACGCATTTTAAATTGCAGCCGGAAAAAAACACGGTACCCGAACCCTTTGTTCCGCTTATACAGGGCTCTTCCCACCTGTGAAGAAATGCTTTTGCAATTTTTACTTCTGAACCGGAACGGCATTTTCCAATATTTTTTGTTCTGTCCACCATGCATATTCTTGGACACATTGTACAGGACGAATAGCTAAGTTCCATGAAACACCTGCTTTTGATTGGTATTTATTGGCTATTAAAATTTTACATTCTACTTTACAATACTATCAAATAAAATTATAATATGACTAAAGATGACAGTAGTCAAGCTGTATATTAAACATTTTTCGAGTTTGATTTCAAGTTTGAATGAAACATTCAAATATTCCTAAATAAGGAGCCGGTTATGAATATTAGCGGTGTAACGTATGCATATAACAAAAATGTAAGGTTTAGAAAGACTATGATTTTAATTATATTTGTATTGATTATTGTGGCTTTTATTGGTGTTTTAGGGATATCAGCTTATGTGGGATGGTCTTTGATACACCCTGAAAGAGCGGAACTTCCTAAATTTTCATCTAATATAGTTATTGAATACGAGGATGTTCAATTTAAAGATATAAATAATACCATAACATTAAAGGGCTGGAATTTTAAGGCTAAGAACAGCGATAAGACCATTATTATGGCCCATGGATATAGAAATAACAGACTTCAGTTTGATGAAAAAACACTTGATCTGATAAGCGGATTGCAATCAAAAGGGTTTAATGTATTTACATTTGACTTTAGAAATAGCGGTATATCAGAGGGAGATAAGACCACTATAGGTATTAAAGAAAAGGATGATTTGCTTGGTGCCATTAAATATGTAAAATCCATTGGGGGAAAGCATATTGTTCTTATGGGATTTTCAATGGGAGCTTCAACAGCAATACATGCAGCAGCCGAAAATGCAGATGTAGAAGCGGTCATTGCAGATTCACCTTTTGCTGATCTGGATGCGTATCTTAAGGATAACCTCAGTGTTTGGAGCTCTTTGCCTAAGGTTCCTTTCAACGATACCATTTTGTTTATGCTGAAATTTATAGCGAATTTAGATCCTAAGACGATGGTACCTAAAAAAGATATTCAAAGTGTCGCACCAAGACCTGTAATGCTAATACATGGCAAGGATGATGATGCCATACCCATAAAGAACAGTGAAGAGATTTATGAAGCTTATACTCAAATAAATAAAGAAAATATTACATTTTGGAAGGTTGACGGAGCAAAGCATGTGGGAAGCTATGAGAAGAATACCGAAGAATATATAAAAAACATATATGATTTTTTGGAGAAAGTTTATGAAGAAAAATAAATCTGTTTATTCATTTCAATGTATAAGCGATTTTATATTTGTTGAAACTGATGTATATCCATCGGATTTAATACTTATTCCAGGAAGCGATTGTCCGGAGCTTGCCGTGAGAGCTGCAGAGCTTTATAAAGCGGGTTTTGGGCCAATTATATTGATATCCGGGGGACATAATTCAAAAATTCCCGATTACCCTTCAGAAAGCGAATTTTTATCAAGCATTGTTTTTTCAAAAGGGATATCCCGTGATGCTGTCATTTTGGAGAATAAAGCAAGAAATACATTTGAGAATGCCGTATTATCATGGGAAATAATAGATAAGCAGGTGCTAAACCCTAAAAGATGTATTTTGGTTTGTAAGGGCTATCACTCAAGGAGAGCCCTTTTAACATATCGGGCACGATTTCCTGCAAACATCGAGTTTTGCATTTCAACGGTTGAGGATTATAAGAAAATAAACAAGCAAAACTGGTTTCTAAATGATATTGGTATTGAAACGGTAATGACTGAAGTTGTTAAAATTGGAAAGTATTTCAATACAGAAATAAAGCAAATGTACGAAAAAGAAACAGTTTCTTTCAAATAGAGCGTTTCCTTAATTCATCTAACATTAGCCTTAAGGCTTTGCCTCTATGGCTTATTTTATGCTTCATTTCAGAAGCCATCTGTGCTGTTGTCATTTGATATTCCGGTACGTAAAATATAGGATCATAGCCAAATCCATTTTCCCCTTCAGGCTTGTACCATATGTATCCCTCACATGTTCCTTTCACTGTAAAACTGCTTTTATCCGGAAACACTACAGCTATAACGCATACAAAACGGGCAGAACGTTTGTCAAAGGGTACATCCTTAAGCAAATCCAACAGCTTTTTGTTTTTTTCTTCATCTGTTGCATTTTCACCTGCAAATCTTGCGGAATATATACCGGGTGCTCCATTAAGAAAATCTACCTCAAGGCCGGAATCGTCAGCCATAACGATTTCACCGGTAATACGGTTTATTTCTTTTGCTTTGATTAATGCATTTTCTTCAAATGTTGACCCCGTTTCCTCAATATCTATATCTATACCCACAGATTCCATTGAAAGAACTTCATATGGAAAGTCTTTTAATATTTCTGATATTTCACGGATTTTTCCTTTATTCTTGGTTGCTGCTAGGAACTTTTTCATCTTTTGTTACTCCCCCGACATAATTGGTTAATGGTCCTAAAACGCTTTTTTGAATTTCTATGAGCTTTAATATACCGGACTCTGAAAGCTTTAAAAGTCTATCCAACTCATTTCTGCTGAAGGGTGCCTGTTCACCTGTAGCCTGAACTTCAATAAACTTGCCCGAACCTGACATTATAACATTCATATCAACAGTCGCTCTTGAATCTTCTTCATAACAAAGGTCAAGCATTTCATGGCCAAATACTATGCCTACGCTTGTTGCGGCAACATAATCGGTAATTGGTGTTTTAGTGATCATTCCGTTATCTACTAGGTATTTACATGCCTCAACGGTAGCTACGAAAGCACCCGTAATGGAAGCTGTCCTTGTACCGCCGTCGGCTTGAATAACATCACAATCCAATGTTATTACTCTTTCGCCTAAAATATTAAAATTTATTACAGATCGTATAGCACGACCTATCAATCTCTGAATTTCCTGTGTTCTTCCGTTAAGCTTAAGCTTGCTTATATCCCTGGAATTTCTTGTCTGGGTAGCACGAGGAAGCATAGAATATTCTGCGGTCAGCCAACCTTCGCCTGTGTTTTTCTTGAAGGGTGGAACCTTATCGTCTATTGAAGCAGTACAAATTACTTTTGTGTTTCCAACCTCTATTAGTACTGATCCTTCTGCATGCTTTATATAGTTTCTTGTTATTTTCACAGGCCTTAGCTGTGCATCATTCCTACCGTCCAATCTCAATGGTGTCACTACCTTTCTCAATTAATAAAGTCATATTTCAAATACGTAAAAATGCATAGATTTTCATATCAAACTATTATTTATATATTATAGCCTTTTGGATGGCTTTTATGCCAAGCCCAAGCTGTTTCGATTATTGTCTCAAGCTTGTTATAGCGAGGAGACCATTTTAAATCCTTTATAATTTTTTCTGAAGATGCAATAAGAACAGCAGGGTCCCCTGTACGTCTCGGAGCGATAACAGACTTAATGGGATGGCCTGTTACATTGCGTGCTATCTCTATTACTTCCTTAACGGAAAAACCTTTGCCGTTGCCAAGGTTATATATTTCACTGCGATTATCGTTTCTGAGCTTGTTAAGTGCAAGTACATGTGCATTGGCAAGATCGGTAACATGGATATAATCCCTTACACATGTTCCGTCAGGAGTAGGATAATCGGTTCCGAATATTTTTATGTCGTCTCTCTTACCTAAAGCTACTTGCAATATTAACGGTATGAGATGGGTTTCAGGATTGTGATCCTCACCGATTTTACCGCTTATATGGGCTCCGGAGGCGTTAAAATACCTCAAAATAACATGCTTAATGCCAAGGCAGCTGTCAGCCCATTTTAATGCTTTTTCAACTGTAAGCTTTGTCTCACCGTAAGGATTTGTAGGAAACGTTTTGTCGGTTTCAAGAATGGGAGTATTTTCAGGCTCACCATATGTTGCTGCTGTGGAAGAAAATACAATTTTCTTAACACCTGCTTCATTCATGGCAGTTAACAGATTTAAAGTTGAAACAACATTGTTGTTGTAAAACTTAAGAGGATCTACAGTACTTTCTCCTACTTCTATATAAGCTGCAAAATGTATTACAGCTTCAATTTCATTTTCTTTGAAAACTTTTTTTATGAATTCCTTATCTCTAAGGTCTCCAACTATAAGCTTTCCGCCTAGTACCGATTCCTTATGTCCTCTTTCGAGGTTGTCCAATACAATGACATCCTCTTTGTTTTCCAATAATTCTGCTACCGTGTGGCTTCCAATGTATCCTGCTCCGCCTGTAACAAGTATACTCACTTTATTCACTACCCTTCATTTATAATTTATATAACTATATCCAATTAATGACTTAATATACAATAAAAGTTTTCCTTAATTTTGCTTGTTTTAAATTATAATAACATTTATTATAAAAAAATAAAACTCATTTTTACATTTTAAAAGATATTTGCTAAATGTAATCTGCTTTTTATATTGATTAAAATTAAAAAATATATATAATATATTAAAAGTGAAATTGAAAATAATTAATACTCTTAATAACCATTTAATAATCATTGGAGGAGCATATGGCAGATATAATCGGGCAATTAACCAAAGAATTCAATTTAAAGCTGTTTCAGGTTCAAAATGCGGTTAAACTTATTGATGAGGGAAATACAATACCATTTATAGCCAGATACAGAAAGGAAGCTACAGGTGAGCTCAATGATCAGGTCTTAAGGGAGCTTTATGAGAGGCTTGTTTACCTTAGGAATCTAGAGGCTAGAAGGGAAGAGGTAAAACGGCTTATTGAAGAGCAGGGTAAATTGACTGATGAACTGTCAAATGCTATAGCAAAAGCAAACACATTGCAGGAAATTGATGATATATACAGGCCATTCAGACCAAAAAGAAGAACAAGGGCTACAGTAGCCAAGGAAAAAGGTTTAGAGCCTTTGGCTGAAATTATTTTTGAGCAGAAAATAACGGATAAATCCATTGAAGATATAGCGAAGCCTTTTATAAATCCTGAAAAAGAAGTTAATACAATAGAAGATGCATTAAACGGAGCCATGGACATTATTGCAGAAAACATTTCCGATAATGCAGTATTCAGAAAACACATCAGAGATATTTTCTTCCAATCGGGAATAATTATTTCCCAGGCTAAAAAGGAAGAGGAGTCTGTTTATAAAATGTACTATGATTTCAAAGAACCTGTGTCTAAAATTGCAAATCATAGAGTATTGGCCATAAACAGGGGAGAGAAGGATGAGTTTTTGCAGGTAAAGATATCTGTTCCGGAAGAAGTCCCAATCAATTACCTCAAGGCAAATACCGTTAAAAAAACAAAATCCGTAACATCCGTTTATGTTGAAAGGGCAGCAGAAGATTCATATGACAGGTTGATTTTTCCTTCAATTGAAAGAGAGGTAAGGAATGAGCTTACGGAGCGTGCGGAAGAGCAAGCTATGAAGGTTTTCGCTGCCAATCTTAAAAATCTTCTGTTACAGCCTCCTGTAAAGGGCAAGGTGGTTCTCGGGCTTGACCCTGCATACAGAACAGGCTGTAAAATCTGCGTTGTTGATGAAACAGGAAAGGTTTTGGATACAACAGTTGTTTACCCGACTCCTCCTCAAAACAAGACTGAGGAAGCAAAAAAAATTCTCAAGCACTTAATAGAAAAGCATGATGTTGACATTATTTCAATAGGCAACGGTACGGCATCAAAGGAGTCGGAGATATTTATATCGGAGCTTTTAAAGGAAATAGACAAAAAAATATATTATATGATTGTCAGTGAGGCCGGTGCCTCGGTATATTCCGCATCTAAGCTGGGGGCAGAAGAGTTTCCGGATTTCGATGTTGCTTTAAGAAGTGCGGTCTCAATTGCAAGAAGGCTCCAGGACCCGCTTGCGGAGTTGGTTAAAATAGACCCCAAATCCATAGGTGTCGGTCAATATCAGCATGATATGAACCAGAAAAAACTTGGAGAGACTTTGGTAGGGGTAGTTGAAGACGCCGTTAACAGCGTTGGAGTTGATCTCAATACTGCGTCACCGTCGCTTTTATCATATGTATCGGGAATAAATGCTACTGTTGCGAAAAATATAGTTGAATATAGGGAGCAAAACGGAAAGTTCACTAAAAGAGAGGAAATTAAAAAGGTTAAGAAGCTTGGGGACAAGGCATTTGAGCAATGTGCGGGATTTTTAAGAATACCTGACGGAAAGAACATTTTGGACAACACTGCCGTACATCCCGAGTCCTATGGTGCTGCTCTAAAGCTTTTAAATTTAACTGGATTTACATTGGATGATATTGCTAAAGGAAACCTAAAAGGGTTGAAAGAGGCAGTGAATAAAAGAGGAATTACTGCTGTTGCAGAAGAAATAGGCGTTGGTGTTCCGACTTTAAGAGATATAATAGACGAGCTTTTAAAGCCTGGGCGTGACCCGAGGGATGAGCTGCCTAAGCCGGTTTTATTGACTGATGTGTTGGATATAGAGGATTTGAAGCCTGGTATGATACTTACGGGTACGGTAAGAAATGTTGCTGACTTTGGAGCTTTTGTCGATATAGGCGTACATCAGGACGGTCTTGTTCATATATCTGAATTAAGTGACAGATATGTAAAAAACCCTATGGATGTTGTTGCAGTGGGAGACATAGTGAAAGTGCGGGTTTTATCCGTAGAAGTGCAGAGAAAGAGGATTTCCCTTAGCATGAAGGATATACAGTGATTTATGGTTGTATTTTCAATATTTCAAAAGATTCAAATAATCTTGATACTTTAGTGAAAAGAATATAAAATTAAATTATTACATTGGCAATGAGGTAGAAAAATTGTTTAAAAGATTTATACAGAACCAAAAAGAAGTATTCTCAATGCTTACGAGTAAGGCAGGAATATTGATTTTATTTATGTTGCTTTTATTTTTCCTCTTGAATGCCTTAAAAGTAGCTTTATTTAATTATTACATAATTCCCAATCAAACAGCAAATGCATTTAAATACAAGTTTATTATGTCCTTTATCATGATATTCTTTGCATATGTTATTTGTCTAAGTTTCAGGTCAAGGATTTTTTTTGTGCTGGCTTATATTCTACAGATAGCTTATATTTTAATAAATTTGTCATACTATCTATATTATCATAGCTATTTAAATGTTATGCAATTCGTATCTCTCTTCAGTGAGGGATTTGAAGCTACAAAGAATTCATCTGCCCCATTGAGCTTTGAGATGTTAATTGCATTTATTGATGTACCCGCTTTTTTGTTTATTGCTATTAATTATATAAAAGTACGTGAGTTCAGAAAAAGAATACTGCTGTACAGAATAGTGGCAGCATTAGCAACAATAGCCATACTTGTTCAAGTACAAATTTACTATTACAACAATAACAATTTTATTACCACTTTATTGGATGACAAATTTAAAGGAGAGTCACCAATAGTCCAGTGGTATGGAACTGTAGCAAACAACATAGTAAATATATGGCTTAAAAGCAGTGAAAGCCAGTTTATAAAACAGTTTGTATATGGAAGTGAAATGAACAACGAAGAAACTTCTTTGGATAATCCTAATTTTGTTCTTATACAGATTGAATCTATGGATTCCATAATAATAAATACAAAGTATAAGAATGAATATATAATGCCGTATCTTAATTCATTGGCAAACAATAATGTATATTATCCGTATGTTATGAGTTATCACATGGGTGGAGGTACTTCAGACACTGAGTTTTCAATAATTAACAGTATTGAACCGTTAGATGAGTATCCGTCCATAAAGCTCTCAAATTACAAGTATAATAATTCAATGCTCAAGAAGCTGGCCAAAGGATTCTATACCAATGTGGCTTTTCATGGCAATTCCGATGTATTCTTTAACAGGGATTCGGCATTTCCCAAAATGGGGTTTCATGAGTTTTATGATATTGATAAAATGGGTCTAGAGCAGAAAGGATGGGGGGCACCTGATAAAGATGTATTCAAGTTTGCTTCCGAAAAAATAAAGGACCTTGAGGAGCCGTATCTTGCATATATAATAACAATGACAAGCCATACGCCTTTTTCAAATGTTAATCACTATTTTAAAAAAGACATTTACGATGATATAGAGATCAAGGTAGTGAAAAACTATTTTAATTCAATGTCATATGTGGACCAATGTATTAAAAAGTTTGTTGAAGAGATTCAAAATGATGATACGTACATATTTATTTACGGGGACCATACTCCCAATATTTTTTCGAATTTATACTGGCAGGCATCTTATAAAGAAGATGATAAGCAATTTGAATTTGTGCCGTTGATAATAATAACTCCCGATAATAAAAGGTTTAAAGTCGATAATGAGGCAGCATCCTTTTTGGATTTTGCTCCTACAATACTTAACAATGCAGGCATTTCATTTTCAATAAAAACATTCGGCAGGGATTTGCTTGATCCTGACAGTGAGAGAAAAGATATTCCTTATAAAGGGAGCAAGTATGCCAGAGAGGATTTTGTAGAAAAAATTTTAAAGCGGTAAATGTAAAAGATTAACCGCATTTAATATAGAATTTTTAATACTATAATACATAAATTATGTTATAATAGTTTAGTTGTTTTTATATTGTTTCACACGGCGAAAGAAGGTATGAATTTATGAAGGTTTTGGGAAAGGCTGTGCAGACTATAATAAGACGGCCTTTTATATTGGTGTATTTTGGATTTATTGCATTGATATATAGCATAATTGATACATGGAATCCACTGACAGCTCTTTTAATGGGTTTTAACAGATTGGGCAAGGGTGATTTTCTTGATATGATAATTTATTCCATTCAATTATTCTTAAATATCATGAAAAATCCCCAAACAGCAATAGCAGCATTAATTGTTTTTATTTTTGTTTTATTGTTTGTGTCGGTAATGATAGGACTGATTTTCAGCGGCTATTTCAACGTAGTCAATAACGCCGTTTCAAAAAAGGAAAAATACAAAGGCGAATTCATTGAAGGAATGAAGAAATTTTTCTTTAAAATATCCTTTGTTTCATTAAGAGCAATTTTAGTAAGTATTGCTGTTCTCATTATTTCTTTGGTTGCATCGGTACCTGCTGTTATAGTTACCAAATCATGGCTTTCAGGAAGGGCGGAGTTAATATTAGTTGCAGCTTTTGTTGATGTGATTACCATAGGAATTATTTTTCTCATATTTATGTTCTACAGCACTTACATAAGTTTTTGGTTTCCAGCGTCGGTAAATAATGAAAAAAGATGTTTTTTAACAGGAAAAGAGAATGCAGATAAGTTGTTCTGGAAAATTTCATTTAGGTATATAGTTTTTGTAGTTGTTTTTTTGATTTGTCATTTTTCGCTTGCAAAAATAAACGTTAATTCGGCGGATGTTGATTCTACCATGAACATAAAGAAATTTGCAGGCTTTATAGCAAACTGGGTTTTCAATACATTGTATTTCGGACTGTTTATAACATATGTGTTTTCTGCTTATAAAATTGCGGAAAACTATGTCCCGAAAGAAGAGGAATATGAATGATATAACGGACATTAAAATATATTAATGCATATTAAAAAAGGCATCTCAAAGGGCTGAAATGCCTTTTTAAATTATGAATCTCAGTTTCTTTCAAATCCGGCTAATAATAAGTATATCAGTATTATAAGAAGTATTTCATCTTCTATTGACTCTTCTATTAACAAGAAAATTGTACCAAGCAATATTATTTCTTCAATACCTATAAAATTATGTAAAATTTGAAGAGGAGATGCACTTTTATGCCATTTTCTGCTTGAAATATGGCATGGACTCTCCGGGTTCAAATTAGGAAGAGGAATATCCTTAAGTTCTTGCGGTAAGTTCTCTTCATGATATTCAGGAGTATAGTTGCTGTTTTGTGCTGCTCCGGGGTATGTAAACCTTATATTGGTGGGAGGCCTTTTTCTGTAAATCATCCTAATATCCTCCTCCTATAACAAGCCTTTGTCAGTCTCATCCATCAGCTTTGACAAATTATACATTTGCAAAAGCTTAATGCAAGTTGCAAGCTTTTTTTTCCTGTTGTTGTTGAGAAAAGGTTTCATTGAGTAGAGGAGGTTAATCCTTGGATCCTCCTTGGTATTAAGCTTGTCAAATATTTTTTTTGCTCTGGTAAGCATTTCAATGTTTTCCTGCATTTCATTGCTGCTGTTGTTTTCATTATTAGATGGCTCGGGATGTGATTCTTTAGGGACTTCTTTTTCATTTTGCTTATTATCACCGGCTAGAAGAGTAAGAAGTCCCTTAACATTATCAGGGAGATTTTCCTGGCCTAATATATCTGTAATTTGCTTAATTTTCTTGTTTAGGTCATCGCTCATTCAATGTTCCTCCTAAAGAGCTTTTGTATAAGTATATTCAGGATTTGTTTAATAATTCCTTAATTTTACTTATAATTTCATCTCCTCGGTCACCGATAAGTGCTGACAGTTTGGATAGATCCTGTTCATTAATCCTTTTGCTCAATTCTTCTTTATTGATGTTGATAGATTTGAGCTTGGAATCATCAATTTCATTTAATTTGCCAAGGAGCTCTTCCTTGTCAACCTTGTTTAGTTTCTTTGCCAACTCGTCGGCATTTCCCTTCTGAAGCATTTCCATGGCGGCATTAAGTCTGGCTTGCAACACCTTTTCGTCCATTTTTTCAAAGAGTTCGCTTAATTTTTTATTAAACGGATTGTTCATTTTCATCAGCCCTTTCAAAATAACTATATTTGTAATAAATGAATAACCATCCATTTATGTTACAATTTATTATATTTTGAAAAAAGAAATTATATTAAAATGATTAAAGGGCATTAATAAAACAAAAGCAGAAATACCAGTATAAAGAATAATATTGTGCTGTCTTTTTCGGTATGCTTTAAGGAGCTTCCTAATTTATGAGTTCTTAAAAAACTGTCATCATAAAAAAGAAGTAGAAAAATAATTATAAAAAACAATAACTCTGTATTGGAATCTTTAGATTTATATGCAGTCATAAAAATCACTTCCTTATAGATACTTGTATATTTACATAATATTACTAAACTCAAAAAAATGTTACACTTTATTAGATATAGTGGTAAAATAACTATAATATGATTCTTTATCTACATTAAAAACGTTTTAATATACATATACAATGGAGGTTATATAATGTATGATGTTATAATAATAGGTAAAGGGCCTGCAGGAATATCAGCTTCCCTTTATACTATAAGAGCAAATCTTAAAACTCTTATTATAGGCATGAATGACAGTGCTCTTACAAAGACTGAAAAAATTGAAAATTATTATGGCTTTGCAGAGCCTATAAGCGGACAATATTTATTAAAACAAGGAGAAGAACAAGCCGCAAGGCTTGGAGGAGAAATCATAGAGGATGAAGTAGTTGAAATTAAAAAGGATGAAACATTTATAATTTCAACCGTTAAGGGAAAATTTACTGCTAAAGCAGTTTTAATGGCAACAGGACAAAAGCAAAAGAAAATAGATATAAAAAACTTAAAGGAATTTGAAGGAAATGGAGTTAGTTATTGTTCAACATGTGACGGATTTTTCTATAACGATTTAAAGGTTGGAGTGTTAGGTTATAAAGATTATGCCGTCCATGAAGCATTGGAACTTTTGGCATATACAAAGGACATAACAATATATACTAACGGTTTTAAACCTGAATTTTCAAAAGAATTCCAGCAGGAAGCGAAAAGATTCAACATAAATGAAAAAACCATTTTAAGCCTTGAAGGCAAAGATTTTCTTCAGAAGATTGTATTTCATGATGGTGAAAATGAAAGCATTGACGGTTTGTTTGTAGCATATGAGAGTGCTTCAAGTATCGACTTTGCAAGGAAGCTTGGTGTACTTACCGAAAATGGTGCTATTCTTGTAAATTCCGATATGCAGACAAATATTGACGGCTTGTTTGCAGCAGGAGACTGTACTGGTGGATTTAAGCAAATAGCCACGGCAGTAGGACAGGGAGCGTTAGCCGGCAGAAAAATAATTGAGTTTGTGAGAAATTCTATGGTAACATAATATTAGGATTATATTCAAATAAATCATGATAAAGGAGGGATGTTCCAGGTGTTGCATGAAGATTTGCTTTTGATTGATGACAACACTGTTTTCAGAGGACTGAACAGTGACTATCTTAATTTTAATCGGGTATACGAGTGTATAATCAAATTCATCAAGTCGGATATCAACAGCTTGTATAAAATTTCTATAGGTACCGATTCCCAGGTTGGAGCCCATACCATATTTGTATCTTGTATCCATGTTCACAGAGTGGGAAAAGGGGCTAGCGGCTATCTGCATAGAAGTGAATATCCAAGACCTATTACAAACTTAAGGGAGAAGATATACCTGGAAACATGCCTGACCCTCCAATTGGCTTATATGTTTAATGAAGAAAAAATACAAAATATCAGGAAAGCAGTTGGAAGTGACAATGTTTCATTTGAATTTCATATAGATATTGGAACTCGTGGGAAAACTAAGGCATTGATTAATGAAATGGTGGGTATGGTTAAAGGGTTGGACTTTATACCCAAAATCAAGCCTGATAGTTATTGTGCCAGCAATTTTGCAGACAGATATACAAAAGCTATTTAAATCCATAATAAACTATGCTGTTGGTAAATGTTATGGTATAATACTATTCGTTGGAATATTATTTCTAAACGGAGGTTAGAGGTTTGGAAGATCTAAAGAAATTTGAAATAAAAGCAGAAAAATTGAAGGTTATTTCACATCCCCAGCGGTTATGTATTGTTAAAGGGTTGATCGGAAACCATTATAATGTGTCCAAGATACAGGAAAGCCTTGGTTTGCCTCAATCAACAGTTTCACAACATATAGCCAAATTAAGAACAGCCGGAATAATAGAAGGAAAAAGAAACGGGCTTGAAATATGCTATAAGGTTGTAGATAATGAAATAGTTGATATCATTAATGTTTTATTTAATTCGTAAAGGTATTTGCTTAAAAATAGCTTTTTTTGTTTAGAAATGATTGATTAAGCGGAGGTTTAGTATTTGGATAAGAAAATTATTGCTAAAGCAATTGATCATGCGGTATTGAAGCCTGATGCTACAGATTTGGATGTGGAGAGAGAATGTTCTGTTGCGGTGAAATATGATATAGCATCGGTATGTGTGAAGCCCTGCCATGTAAAGCTTGCCGGTAAGTTATTAAAAGATTCCGATGTAAAGGTAAGTACCGTTATCGGTTTCCCTCATGGAGGAACTACAACTGCCGCTAAAGTAGCTGAGGCTTTGGATGCTATTGAAAATGGTGCTTCCGAGCTTGATATGGTGATAAATATAGGAAAACTGCTATCAGGCGATTACGATTATGTTAAAAATGATATTGAAGCAGTAGCAAAGGCGGCACATTCAAAAAATGTAATTTTAAAAGTTATAATTGAAACAGCATTGCTTGACGATGAAAATAAAAAGATTGCCTGCAAACTATCGGAGGAAGCAGGTTGTGACTATGTGAAGACGTCAACCGGTTTTAACGGCAGCGGAGCAACACCGGACGACATTGTCCTTATGAAAAACTCTGTAGGACCTAATATTAAGATTAAAGCTTCCGGAGGCATTAAAACATTGGACCAGGCTATTAAATTTATTGAATTGGGATGTCATAGACTTGGGACAAGTTCTACAGAGAATATACTTACAGGCGGTAATATTGCAGATAAAAGTTCGTATTAAGATAGATTAAATATAAGGAATATCATAGAAATGGACGGCATAGAAATATTCTATAAAGAATAATTTGCGAGGTGCCGGACAGTGCGAAAAACGTTAAGTATTATCATATGCTGTGTATTTCTTATACCAGTGCTTGCGGGGTGTGGTTTTTTAGAGAAGCTTGGATTTGAGAAGGATGGATCTGATGAGTTGCAGCCTGCAAGCAGTGTTGCTATAGGTGAGGAGGAGGCAAAAAAGCTTTCCGATAAAGTACCTATTCATCTGTATTTTGCAAATGAAGACGGTTCCAAGCTAAAGCTTGAAGTAAGACACATTCCTGTTAGTGAAGCTAAGAAAAGTGTGAACCATTTGGCTAGTATTGTTGTTAATGAGCTTATCAAAGGACCTACCAAAAAAGGGTTAAAGCCTACCATACCTGAAGGTACAAAACTAATAAAAGATAATGTGCCTATAAAGGATGGAGTGGCTACTGTTAATCTGTCAAAGGATTTTGTCGACAAACATCCGGGAGGAAAGGATGCAGAGAGACTGACCATTTATTCAATAGTGAACTCACTGACAGAGATAAAAGATATTCAGGAAGTTAAATTTTTGATTAACGGTAAGGCTTACGAGACATATAAGGGTAACTTTAAGTTTGATGCAGCCTTCCCGAGAAATGTTTCAATTATAAGCAATGAGGTTTCTGCACCAAGCTCGTCAACTGTAGAAAGTTCCGATGATTTGGGAGTATCCTCGGATATAGATAGCGTTGCTGGTAATAATGATTCAAGCAAAAATGATTCAAGCAAAGATGTGAAAAATAATTCTGATACCGGTAAAGAAGATCAAAGCAAGGATAATTCACGCAAGGAAAATAATTCCAAGACATCTGATTCAGGACTTGATATTGAGGAGTCCGATGAAATATTTAGCAGTGATATGTCAAATGTTACCGTGGATACCGACGGTACTATATTAGAATAGCCGTTATTTTAAAATGCTATGTACACTAAGAAAGGAATGCAAAAACCTCTGTATGCATTCCTTTTTTGACTGTATCATGTGTTTTTATTCATTCAAATAGCTCCAACTGCCTTCTATGGAAGGTTCTTTGATGCCTTTTGCCAGCAATTCCAAAAATTCGGATCTTTTTATATTAATTGCTCCCAATGACTCTAGATGCTTTGAGTAAATCTGACAGTCAATTATAGAAAAATTTATTGTCTCAATCAACTTTATGAAAGCTGTTTTGGATGCATTATCCATTATAGAGAACATGGATTCACCAAAAAAACAGCTTCCCATGGCCAATCCGTATAAACCGCCGACAAGCTCATTGTTGTACCATGTTTCAACAGAATGAGCTATTCCAAGCTTGTGCAGGTTGCAATAGCTTTCAATCATGTCATCATCAATCCATGTGTCTCCCTTGCGAGTATAACCGCAGCTTGTAATAACATCTCTAAAGCATGTATCGAAAGTTACCTTGTAAAGACCTTTCTTAAGGAATTTTTTCATGGATTTGGATACCTTAAGGTCCTTTGGAAAAAGCACAAAACGCGGGTCGGGAGACCACCACAACACAGGCTTTTCAGAATACCAGGGGAATATGCCGTTTTGATAAGCAAGACAAAGCCTCTCGCAAGACAAATCACCCCCGACTGCTAACAAGCCGTCTTCATTTGATAATGAAGGATGCGGAAAAATAAGTCTGTTTGAAAGTCGATAAACTGGCATTATAAGTCTCCTCGATTCATTACTTCATGCTGCTATAGCTCTTTTAATGCTTTTTGCTCTTTTGCTTTTTTAACTCTTTTATGGTTATAAAAATATCATCATCTTTAACATCTATGGTAGCGGTTCCTCCGTTGCTAAGCTTTCCGAAAAGTACTTCGTCAACAAGCAGTGTTTTAACCTTGTCTTGAACTACTCTTAGTATTTCCCTTGCACCATAAATTGATGAAAGCCCTTTATTGGAAAGCCATTTATAACATTCATCAGTTACATTTAGTTTAATATTCTTTGGAGTGAGTTTTTCTTCAAAATCTCGGATTGCTTTCCTTGCAATCAAAGAAGCCATTTCTTCATTAATATGATTAAACACAACAATTTCATCAAGCCTGTTTCTGAATTCAGGCAAGAATGTGCGTTCAACCGCTTTTGTAATAGAACTCTTATCCACCTTTTTGTTGTCAAAGCCTATCAATGCTTTTCCGACTTCCCTCGCTCCTGCATTGGATGTCATTATTATAATAACATTTCTGAAGTCGGCTTTCTTTCCGGTATTATCCGTTAATGTTGCATAATCCATAATCTGCAAAAGTACGTTATAAATGTCAGGGTGAGCTTTTTCTATTTCATCAAGGAGCAATACACAATATGGTGTTTTCCTTATGGCGTCGGTCAACAGTCCGCCTTCTTCATATCCCACGTACCCGGGAGGTGCACCGATGAGCCTTGCAACTGTGTGCTTCTCTTGATATTCACTCATGTCAAAACGTATAAGGGGTATACCCATTGAATAAGCCAGTTGCTTTGATATTTCGGTTTTTCCTACGCCGGTTGGACCGACAAATAGGAGAGAAGCAACAGGTTTTTCACCCTCAATGAATCCTGCCCTTGACATTTTAATAGCTCTCACAATGGTTTCAATTGCATGATCCTGACCATATATTTTAGATTTTAAATTGGACTCAAGGTCTTTAAGCTTTGAGACTTCATCACCCGATATGCTCTGTTCGGGTATTTTGGCAATCAATGAAAGTGTTCTCTCGATGTCCTTTCCTGTAATGGTTATTTCTTCCTCTTCATTGCCGTTTAATCTCGCATAGGCACCGGATTCGTCAATGAGGTCGATAGCTTTGTCGGGAAGGTATCTGTCATTGATATATTTGGCAGATAATTCCGCAGCTAGGTTTATGGCTTCATCAGTGTATTTTACCCTGTGAAAGCCTTCGTATTTCTCCTTCAACCCGTTTAATATAAGCTTTGTTTCTTCAATGGACGGTTCAAGTATCTCAATCTTTTGAAATCTTCTTGATAAAGCCCTGTCCTTGTCAAAATACTTTTTATATTCTTCATAGGTGGTAGAACCGATAAACCGCATCTTTCCGGAGGTTAGAAAGGGTTTAAGTATGTTTGAGGCATCCATTGAACCTGAGACGGACCCTGCTCCAACCACATTATGAATTTCATCAATATATACAATGGCATTGCCCTGTTCTTCTATTTCATTTAAGACTCTCTTTATACGTTCTTCAAAATCTCCTCTGTATTTGGTACCTGCAAGCAATGAACCCATATCAAGAGAATAAATAACGCTGTTCTTTAGTACTTTTGGAACATTACCGCTATAAATCATGCTGGCAAGGCCTTCAGTAATGGCGGTTTTACCGACACCGGGATCGCCCACATGTACAGGGTTATTCTTGATCCTCCTTGACAGTACCTGAATAGTCCTTTGAATAATGTCATCCCTTCCGATAAGGGGATCTATTTCGCCGTTCTGAGCTTTTTCTATTAGGTTTACAGTATACTTTTCAAGAAATTTTTGTTTTTTGGGTTTATTGTCCATATCGGAATATTCCATTTCTTCTTCCGATTCCTCATCCATTTCCTCTTCCAATTCCTCAATATATTCGTCAGAATCGGAATCTGTATCGATACTGCCATGAGAAATATACCGCAGTAGATTTAGTCTTGTTACACCGTTTTTTTCCAGAATATAACGGGAGAAGGACTCCTCCATATCTAAAATAGAGGCATAAATATCACCTATTTTTATAATATCCTTGCCGGATGATGCCATATGAAATGCTGCATTTTTTATAACTGAGTTTACTCCTTCGGAAGCTAAAGGCTCCGCATTATCAATGGAATCCATATTATTCTTGAAGAAATTATCCAGATCCTTCTTTATTTCTTCAATATCTCCTCCGCAATTTAATAATATATCCTTTCCCTCATCAAAAAAAAGGGAAGAGTATAATATATGTTCAGGAGTAAAGTACTCGTGTTTTCTAAATTTTGCTTCGTTATATGCAGCATACATTATTTTATCGGTTACATTGTCCAGATTCATTTTAACCTCCTAATTTATAGGTTACTATTAAAGTGTTAATAGTCATAAATTTATTCTCTTTCCATAATTGACTTAAGGGGATATCCTGATTCTGCTGCCATGCTTTCAACTTGCTTAATCTTGGTTAAAGCAATGTCATAGGTATACAAACCCACAACTCCTCTGCCTTTTTTATGGACATCCAACATTATCATTGTAGCTTCTGTTATACTTTTATGAAAAACTACCATTAAAACATTTACAACAAATTCCATGGTGGTATAGTCATCATTCAATAAAATAACTCGATACATATTGGGCTTTTTTATCATGTTTTTTATATCTTCTTTAGATACTACTTTTTCAGACATAAAAACCTCACCTTTTACATTATGCTTAGTATAATAATTATGTTGCTTTAAAAGTTTAGTGTATTATTAAAGCTTGAAGAATTTATTTTTTGCAATTCCCTTATTGAAATTTTCGGGAATTTTATGCTCCTTGTTCATTGTATAAGGCTTAAATGATGACCTTACTATTGAATCGGCTTTATCCATTTCAAGTACCCCATGATGATAGAAATTATTCCTATGATAATACCTGAGGTCTGTAAATGTATAGCAGTTTATTTCACCGATTGATTCAGCCGACACATGAAAAACAGGAGTAAAATCCATAAAAAACTTACCTAATGTCGAATTTAAAGCCTTCTCAATTTCATTATAATGAAGTTTAGAGAATTTTTCTATAATATTTATTTTTCCATTTAAAATGTTTTTTTCACCTACAAGCAATACTTCATCATCCTCTATGACAAAATGCCATTTGAATATAACTAGCATTGAAGGAATAACTGCTGCAATTTTCATAGACGGATAGGATTTCTCAAGCTGTTTTTTTATAAACAGTTTATAAAATAATCTAAGAAATATATATAGTCCCAATACCAGGATGGAAATTAAGCTAGTGCTGCTGTCTCCGAATATATAACCTAAAAGGAATAGAATCACAAGAGGATCAATAATTACAATAAGGTTCAAAGCCATTTTTCTTTTGTAAAAAGGCCATAGCAACTTGGCACCGTAAGAGTTTAATATGTCGGATACTGTATGTGAAAGGCACCCTATCATAGAATAGAGAAAAACGCTAAGAAAGCTTGAAGTCGGGTAAATTAGCTTTAGTATGGCAGAAATGAATACCGAGGATATTATAATGCCGATTAATGAATGTGTTGCAGCTCGGTGATTTTTTAAATATACATAATTACCCCATTTTTTCAATATAATGTCTATATCAGGGAATACAGAACCAACTACCAACCCTATGTTTTCCGGTGTTGAAAAATTTATACCACAACCAGCTGCTTTTGACAAAGCAGTACCGATTACAGCGTGTGAAAATGGATCCATTAAAATTACCTCCATATAGTGCTTTATTAATCACCATCATAAGATTGATCAATTTAGTCATTAAATTATATCATTACAGCAATTCGGTTTAAAGTGCTAAAATGTGGTGGTGAAGAATATGTCCAGCTTTTAAGATATAAATAAAATATAACATACAAGCAACATAATCTTCAAGTTACTTGTATGTTATATCGGAACAAACTGGCAATAAATATATACCGTTTCTTCATATAAGTAAAAATATAAGGGGGGTTATATTTTTAATCTTGTTTTAAACCTTTCAATTGCTCTTTCAGTGTTTTCTTTGCTGCCGAAGGCCGTAAGTCTGAAATATCCCTCTCCGCTAGGGCCAAAGCCTACTCCCGGGGTTCCTACAATATTTGCCTCAGTGAGGAGTTTGTCAAAAAATGCCCATGAATCCATTCCGTTTGGAGTCTTAAGCCATATATACGGTGCATTTATACCTCCGTACACTTCTAAACCTACCGATTTTATGCCCTCTCTTATGATTGCAGCATTGGTCATGTAATAGTCAACAAGAGCTTTTATTTGCTTTTGGCCTTCTTTAGTATATACCGCGGCAGCTCCTTTTTGAATAATATATGGCACACCGTTGAATTTTGTTGTTTGTCTTCTGTTCCATAGTTTATTGAGCTGAATTGCTTCGCCGCTACCGGTGTATGCCATGACCTCTTTAGGAACTACAGTATATGCACAACGTGTACCGGTAAAACCCGCATTTTTCGAGAAACTGCGGAATTCAATTGCTACTTCCTTTGCACCTTCAATTTCATAAATGCTGTGAGGTATGTCGGATTCCCGAATATAAGCTTCATATGCACCATCATAAAGAATAATTGATTTGTTGGCTTTTGCATAGTCAACCCATTTTTTAAGCTCGTCTTTAGATATTGTCATACCTGTAGGGTTGTTGGGGAAGCACAGATATATAATATCTACCTTGTGCTTGGGAAGCTCAGGTATAAACTTGTTTTCTGCAGTACAAGGGATATATGTTATCTTGTCAAATTTTCCATCCGTTCCGAGTGAACCTGCTCTACCGGCCATTACATTGCTGTCAACATAAACAGGGTAGACGGGATCGGTAACGGCAATCAAATTGTCCAAACCGAATATTTCCTGAATGTTGCCGGTATCACATTTTGAACCGTCGCTTATAAAAACTTCATCGGTGTCGAGCTTTATTCCCCTTGGAGTATAGTCATATTCAATTACCTTCTGTATAAGAAAATCGTACCCCTGCTCGGGACCATATCCCTTAAATGTTTTTTCATCAGCCATTTCGTCCACTGCTTTATGCAGGCTTTCAATTATTGCAGGCGGAAGGGGTCTTGTAACATCTCCAATGCCTAAACGTATAATATCTGCTTGAGGATTTTCGTTTTTGAATTTTGTCACTCTTCTGCTTATTTCCGCAAACAAATAACTTCCGGGTAATTTTAAATAATTCTCATTTACTAAAGCCATAATTTTCTCCTCTCGTTTTAGCTATATTAATCGTAGTTGATTTATATTTCTATTTCACCGTCAAATACCTTAGTTGCAGGACCGGTCATATATACATGGTTGTCACTTTCATTCCATTCAATGATTAAGTCTCCGCCAAGAAGCTTTATAACGGCTTTTCTTTCACATAAACCATTCAAATAGGAAGCCACAAGAACAGCACAGGCACCGGTGCCGCATGCAAGTGTTTCGCCTGCACCTCTTTCCCATACTCGCATTTTTAATGTGTTTCTATCTATAACTTCCACAAACTCAGCATTGACCTTTTTGGGGAAGATGCTGTGTGTTTCCATTTTCGGACCTATAACTTCCAATGGAAAGTTAATAACATCATCGACATAAGTAACTGCATGTGGGTTTCCCATTGATACACAGGTTACTTTGTATGTTTGGGAGTCTATCTCAACAGGTTCCGATATTACATTATCCTTACTGCTTATAACCGGTATCTTATCAGGAGTCAAAATAGGTTCACCCATATCCACCTTTACAGATGTCACTTTATTATCTGTTGTATGCATATCAAGAATTTTTATTCCTGCCAGTGTTTCCACAGATATTGTGGTTTTGTCGGTTAATTTATTATCGTATACGAATTTTCCAACACATCTTATTGCATTTCCGCACATTTCAGCTTCTGAGCCGTCGGAGTTGAACATTCTCATTAAAAAATCAGCCTTCTTAGACGGCAATATCAATACCAGACCGTCCGATCCGATTCCAAAGTGACGGTCACTTATCTTTTTTGAAATTTCTGAAGGATTTTCAATTGATTCTTCCAAACAATTGACATAAATATAGTCATTGCCTATACCGTGCATTTTTGTAAACTTCATACATACCTCCGGTGTATAATATTTGCTTAAAAATGTTGGCATCAGTGGAATTTCGGTATGTCCCGCATAATAAACTCTGATGTCAACATCATGGAATATTATAATAATATTAATAAATAAGCATTTATATTATAGCATATTTAATTTAAATATCAAAAGATTTTTGCAAGATTTAAGTTTTAAAATTGCAAAAAACTTTTTTGGTCAGGGAAATTTTGGGTGATAGCGAGTATTAATAAGTATTGATATGTAGAAAGAATATGGTATACTACACTAGAGAAATCAGAATTCAGAAATCAGAACCCAGAATCCAGAGATCAGAACTTAGGAGTTCATTTGGACAGCAGGAGGAACTAAAAATGCTTGAGAATTTGAAAAGTCAATTGATTGATATTGCAAAGATAGCATACAATAAAGGAATGGTGAATACATATGAAGGAAATATATCAATACGAGACGGCAGATTTATTTGCATAACACCCAGTGGTTTCCCCAAATGCTGCTTAAAAGAAGAAATGATTCCGGTAATTGATATTGATGGAAAAGTTATTGAGGGAGACCTTAAACCTTCATCAGAATGGAAACTGCATGCTTTATCCTACATCAATAGACCGGATATCAATGGGATTATCCATTCTCATTCACCATATACTACTGCTTTTGCTGTTGCCAATAAAGCCATAGAAACGAGGGCTTATGCCGAAATGATATCACTTTTTGGCAAAATACCTCTTGCTGCTTATGGGACTCAGTCAACTGACGGAATATTCAAAGGAGTAGAGGAATTTATAAATGATTATGATGTTATTCTTTTGGCAAACCATGGTGTTTTGTCTTTGGGAAAGGATGTATATACTGCATTTTACAAGCTAGAAGCAGCGGAAAGTATTGCAAAGGTTCTTATACTTTCAGAAATACTTGGAGGCGGTAAGGAATTGTCGGAAGAAAATTTGGAACTACTGCACAGAATTAGAAATGAAAATTCATCTGCCAAATAGTTACTGCTAAATACATAAAAAATATATATAATTAATTATTCTTTTATGACGATATTACTTAAAGAAAATAAATCAGCCATTTGCATTTTTGTCATTCCAGCAATTCCATATTAAGATAATTGAAATAAGCCTCTTAAAAGTTTATAATAGTAGCAATGTTCCTAATGCTCGAAAAAGTTTGTTCTGGAAATAATTAAGATCTATTTGTTTAAGTCAAGAAATTTGTAGTAGATATAAGAAATATGCACCGTTTAAATTTATGTAAGCGGAGGGGTGTCGAATGCACGAATCAAAAAAAATTATAAAGAAGCATATTTTGCCCTTATTGCCATTAAGAGGTCTTACGGTATTTCCGTATATGATTTTGCACTTTGATGTGGGCAGGGTGAAGTCAATAAAAGCGTTAGAAGAAGCAATGATTAATAACCAACTTATATTTCTGGTTACACAAAAAGAAGCAAAAAACGATTCGCCCGGTGAAGAGGATGTTTATAGTGTAGGTACAATATCAAAGGTAAAGCAACTCTTGAAGCTTCCCGGAGATACTATCAGGGTTCTTGTGGAGGGTGTTAGCAGAGCTGAAATAAGTGAGTTTACTCAAACTGAACCGTTTTTTGCGGCTGAGGTTGTTGAAAAAATTTATATGAATGACGATCAGCAAAGCCTGGAAATTGAGGCGTTAAAAAGAAGGGTTTTATCAGCTTTTGAGGATTATGTAGGGCTAAGCAACAAGATATCTCCTGAAACGGTATTGTCTATTACAACCATAGAAGATCCGGGACAATTGTCCGATATGGTGGCTTCCAACATCTTTTTAAAGGTTGAACAGAAGCAGGAAATATTGAACGAGTTTAATCCCAAGATAAGATTGGAAAAGATATTAGAAATCCTCTTGAAGGAAATGGAAATTCTTGAAATTGAGAAAAATATTAACAGCAAAGTTCGTAAGCAAATAGACAAGATGCAGAAGGAATATTATTTAAGAGAGCAATTAAAGGCTATTCAGAGTGAGCTTGGCGATAAGGAAGGCGTTACAGGCGAGGTTGAAGAATATAAGGAAAAGCTCAAAAAAGCGGAATTTCCTGAGGAAGTTGAGAAAAAGGTTCTAAAGGAATTGGACCGCCTTTTGAAGATGCAATCGGGGTCTGCGGAAGGATCTGTAATAAGAACGTATCTTGATTGGATTTTTGATTTGCCGTGGAGTAAGGAAACTGAAGAGATCATAGATCTCAAAAAGGCTGAAGAAATACTGAATGAAGATCACTACGGCCTTGAAAAGGTTAAGGATAGAATAATTGAGTATTTAGCTGTAAGAAAGCTAAAAAACAATCTCAAGGGGCCTATACTTTGCCTTGTTGGACCGCCTGGAGTAGGTAAAACGTCTATAGCTAAGTCAATAGCACGTGCATTGAACAGGAATTATGTCAGGATGTCTCTTGGTGGGGTGAAGGATGAATCAGAGATAAGAGGGCACAGGCGTACTTATGTAGGTGCAATGCCTGGCAGAATTATAGCTTCATTGAAACAGGCAGGAACAAAAAATCCTCTTATATTACTCGACGAAATTGACAAGATGAGCTCGGATTTCAGAGGAGATCCTGCTTCTGCAATGCTTGAGGTTCTAGACGGTGAGCAGAACTTTGCGTTCCGTGACCATTATTTGGAGCTGCCCTTTGATCTTTCAAATGTAATGTTCCTGACTACGGCAAATAGCTTGGAGACTATACCAAGACCGTTATTGGACAGAATGGAAGTCATTCATATATCAAGCTATACCGAGGAAGAAAAGGTTAATATAGCATTAAAATATCTGATACCTAAGCAGATTGAAGCTCATGGACTCGATAAAAAGAGCATTGAGATTGATGAAAAAACTGCTAGAGATGTAATAAACTACTACACCAGAGAAGCAGGTGTAAGAAATCTTGAAAGAGAGATTGCAACTCTATGCAGGAAGGCCGCTAGGACTTTAGTTTCATCAAGGAGCAAAACAATAAAAATTACTTCCGAAAAGCTGGAAAAATATCTGGGAACTAAGAAATTCAGGTATGACAAGGCAAATGAGAAGGATGAAATAGGTATAGCTACAGGCCTGGCCTGGACTCCTGTTGGAGGAGATACATTATCCATCGAAGTATCTCTTATGGATGGAAATGGAAAGTTAGAACTTACAGGTCATTTGGGAGATATTATGAAGGAGTCTGCCAGAGCTGCAATGAGCTTTATAAGATCAAAAGCGGATCAACTTTATATTGACAAGAATTTTTACAATAAATATGATATCCACATTCACGTACCTGAAGGGGCTATTCCGAAGGATGGACCTTCAGCCGGAATTACTTTGGCTACAGCTATGATATCAGCCTTAACAGGAATACCTGTAAAAAAGAATGTTGCAATGACAGGAGAAATAACTCTTAGGGGCAGGGTGCTTCCTATAGGAGGTCTTAAGGAAAAGGTTCTTGCCGCTCATAGAGCTGGAATAAATACTGTTATTGTACCTATGGACAATAAAAAAGATATTGATGATATACCGGAAAATGTAAGGAAGAAAATTAAGTTTGTGCTTGCTTCTGAAATGGAAACCGTAATAAGCACAGCTTTAGCAAAGCCAAACTACAAAAGAATGAAAAATAAAGTGCAGGATAAAGTGTCTGATGAGATAATTGCGAAGGACCAGGCTGCAGTTACCAGTCTGGAAAAAGGAGTTATTAATATAGAGCAATAAGATTGAAGAAGTAAGAAGTTAGAAGTAAGAACCCGGAATTTAGAATTCAGAATTTAACAAGAAACATTCTGAGTCAGGAATTCTGGGTTCTTATGTTTAACAGCACAATTTTGTTGTTAATATCTTTTGTTGATGTAATCATCAACGAGAGAGGTCCTAATTTCGTCTATAAACACATTTTCTCTTTTTAATGTGTTTAGCAGGGTTTCATTTTTTGAATGCAAAATAAGGCCTTCATAGTCCTTTAACACTATTTCAAAAAGTTTTCTTTTCAAGTTAGGCGACTTAACTCTGACAAAGTAAGCTTCGACACCCTGATAATCGATTAGCTGCAATAGCTTTAGCGTAACATGGTCTTTTTTGGAGTAAAAATAATTAGCCTGTTCCAGAAAATCTTCTCTTGCTCCATGTTTTGGATTGAGCTCATGGGCACGTTTTTGGTAGTACTTGGCAAGAACATTATAGTATTGGTAATTAAAGATGGCTTTTTTTACATTGTCCAACTTTTTGAATGGAACAAGATCTGTAGAGTTAATATAGGAATAGTTGGCTTCAATGAATTCATCTTTAGTCATATCGCCTTTAGTGTACTGGTCAATCAGGCTTTGTCTGTGTATAAGGAATTTGTCAAATTTGCTTAATATCATTATATAACCTGCTTTCAACAAAAAATGTCTTATTTTGCTGCTTAATTTGCGAAAAAATTGTCCGAAAATATAATAAAATTTGAAATTTTGCTTGTAAAAATGTTAATATTATATTAATTTATATATATATAAATGTAAAGCGTTAAGATATTATTAATAGTATAATAAAAATATATTAAGCATTTCGGTATAATACTATAAAATCAATATTAATTTAATATAGATTTGTGCAATAAGTGATTTATTGTGATTTCAATTTAGGTTCATACATTATTTCTTTTCAGGGGAAAATAATTACTTGCTGTAATGCAATGCCTGGAAGTTTAACTGGCTTTGCATAGGTATTGTAGGTAAAATGTGTCTTACTTAATCTGCATTGTGAATTATGGTAAAAATTAATTATTAGTTTTTGATTTACAAACTACTATAAAAACCATAAGGGGGCCTTTATGTACCAGTATTTTATAGTTACGGTAACGTTGGCTATCGTGTCATCTATTTTGTTTGCACATTATCTTGACAAAAAAAGTATGACAAAGAAGCATAAGGTTATGGCTGTTGTATTTTGCTCTATTTCGGTGGCTATTTTAAGTAGTTTTTTTCCTATAATTTCTGGGGCAATTTTAGATATGACTACTAGAATTAATGAGATTCTACATATCAATTTGTGGACAGGATTCTCATATACTGTTATTTTTATTGTGTATTTGGGCGGGATATTAATACTTTCCGTATATTTGTCCACAATTGTTATTGGTGAAAATGATGAAAGTGATGAAAGTGATGAAAATAATCAAAATCCGATTTCTTATATTTTTATGCTGATGCATAAGCTATTCTCTCGGATAGGGCACCCGGCTTTAAAGCCTGCAACAAATGAGTCTGCACCAATAGAAAACAGCCGTACAAATAATTACCATGTGCCTGTTTTGCAAGAGACTGTAGGGGTTGGGCAAATTATGTTACAAAAACCTGTTGACAGTGACAAAAATATTGATACAATTGGTATAGGTACTATTGATATTAATGGAGAAAATACTGGTACCCAAGATGGAGAATTTAAAGAAAATGAGATAACAGATCAGGTAAATGAAGAGCCTGATGCTGAATTTGAGGTTATAGAGCAAACCGATATCGTAGAAGAAGAGATTGAGACATCTGAGGCTACAGACCAAACTGATAGTATAGAGGAAGAGATAGAGGTTCAAGAATCTGTAATTGAAGAAAGTGAAATAACAGAACAGGAAGAGGAAACAATTGAAGCGACAACTGAAAGTGATATAGATCAGCTAGAGGTTATAGAAGATATAGGTGAAGATATAAGTATTGAGGAAGAACTTGAAGTGCTTGAAGTATGTGAGGTTGAATCTGGAATAGCAGAGCAAACCGATATCATAGAAGAAGAGATTGAGACATCTGAGGTTGCAGACCAAATTAATAGCATAGAGGAAGAGATAGAGGTTCAGGAACCTGAAAATATTGAAGAAAGTGAAATAACAGAACAGGAAGAGGAAACAATTGAAGCAGCAACTGAAAGTGATATAGATCAATTAGAGGTCATAGAGGATATAGGTGAAGATATAAGTATTGAGGAAGAACTTGAAGAACTTGAAGTACTTGAAGCATGTGAGGTTGAATCTGAAATAGCAGAGCAAACCGATATCGTAGAAGAAATTGAGACATCTGAGGTTGCAGAGCAAACTAATATCATAGAGGAAGAGATAGAGGTACAGGAACCTGTAATTGAAGAAAATGAAATAACAGAACAGGAAGAGGAAACAATTGAAGCGACAACTGAAAGTGATATAGATCAGCTAGAGGTCATAGAAGATATAGGTGAAGATATAAGTATTGAGGAAGAACTTGAAGGATTTGAAGTATGTGAGGTTGAATCTGAAATAGCAGAGCAAACCGATATCGTAGAAGAAGAGATTGAGACATCTGAGGCTACAGACCAAACTGATAGCGTAGAGGAAGAGATAGAGGTTCAAGAATCTGTAATTGAAGAAAGTGAAATAACAGAACAGGAAGAGGAAACAATTGAAGCGACAACTGAAAGTGATATAGATCAGCTAGAGGTTATAGAAGATATAGATGAAGATATAAGTATTGAGGAAGAGCCTGAAACATGCGAGGCTGAATCTGAAATTGCAGAGCAAGCCGATAGCCTGTTTGACCACATAAGTGACGAGATTAATGCAGATACTATAAATGAAGTTGACAGACTGATAGAGCATGCGTTCATGTTAAAGGCTTCAGGAGATCTTGAGGGAGCCATAGTAAATTACATGTATGCACTCGAACATGATATTGATGATCAGGTAGTATTTTGGCTAGTTTTAGATATATGTGTATTGTACAAGCAGTTAGGAAAGTCTGACCTGGCGAAAGATATATTGGAAAGCTATGTTGCAAATTATGGAAGTATTATGAATGATGATGTTAAAGCACAGATTATCTGTAATTTGTGATAAGAAATTATATCAATAATTAACTGGTTGGGCATTTTAAAAGCTGAATTGATTTTATTTAAACAAGAATACTTGAATAATAGTATAATAGTATGTATTATTAAAATGTCCGGAATAAAACAGTTTTATAATAAGCAGCTTTAGAAGGGGGATCCACGGTAATGAAAAAAACGCAGGAAGTATTAGGTTTGCCCATAATAAGCATTTCTGACGGAGTTGAAGTAGGTAAAGTGAAAAGCATTCTGGTGAACGCTGATGAAGGAACAGTGGACTACATAGTTGTAGACAGCGGAATTCAGATATTAAGTGCACGGGTTATTTCAACATCAAGCGTTTTAGGAATGGGTGAATATGCACTAACTATAGAAAATGATAGTGCTATAAATGATATAGGCAGAATACCTGCTGCAATAGATTTACTGCAGAAAAACATTCAGGTAAAAGGCTCTAAGGTTCTTACCAAAAAGGGACGTTTAATTGGAGAAATCGGAGACTTTTTCTTTGACGAAGATAATAACTGCAGGATTACAGGACTTGAGTATATTGCCGATATAACTCACAAAAAGGTAAGAATAATACCAAGGAATAATGTAATAACTTTTGGCAAAAATCTGATTGTTGTTACAGAAGAAGTTGAAAGCAATTTATTGGACAACTCCTCCCAGCTAAGTTCGGCAGGAGTTCAAAAAGAACAGCAAAAAAAAAATTGGGACAATATAGATAAAGATAATATTGAAGAGGATGTTAACAGTATCAATAAGGCTATAGATGAATTATCTGCCGACATAGATAAACTGATAGCCAAAGAAGGAGATACTTTCTTTAATAAAGCTCAGGGGCCGGATACTAATATTAATCAAGAAAACAATATATACACTTCCGATACGGTGCAAGATAATAGTGGATCTCAAAATCAATCGGTTCAGGATATTAGTGCTGAAACGGATTTAGGTGGAAGTGATGAAAAAGATGATGATATAAAGAAGCAGGAAGAAAAAAATTATACTGATATTCAAGGGTATATCAACACAGATTCCAAACTCAAAACCAGTACCCAAAGTTTGTTTGAACAACGTCAGAGACAATACCTTAAAGGAAGAAAAGCAACCAAAACAATAACTGATAATTTGGGCAAGGTAATAATCAATTCCGGAGAAGTTATAAGCGAAGATGTAATAGATATTGCAAAAAACAATGGAAAGCTTATAGAGTTGGTTATGAACAATAAAGCTTGATAAGGTAGTTTGTTATATTTAAAAATTGAAATTCACATTAAAAACTTTATACTTTACTTAAGGTATAAAGTTTTTTAATCTATTACAAACATTATATTTGGGAGTGACTTAGTTGAAAAGGTGGAAATTTGCTATAGCATTAACTTTTACACTATTTCTAATAACGGCGTTAGTATCGACGACAGGCTTTTTGGTTGTAGGCATTTTAACCAAGGGTCTTGTTCCTCCCGGTATAAGTATTGGGCAAATCGACATTGGAAGAATGTCTGAGCAAGAAGCAATAAAAAAGCTCGAAGAGTACTATGGCAACATATTTAAAGATGGATATATCAATATTGAGTGTAAATTGCAAAATGCACAGAAAAGCTTTAAAATAAAATATTCTGATATAGAAATGACTCTTAAAGCACAGGAAACGGTGAATTTTGCAATTTCTCAAAAGGGTCGGGATGCTTTCGAGAGGATGATATTTAGCTATTTTATGCCTAAGAAGATTAAAGCACCGCTGAAAATAGAATTTAATCATGACAAGATTAAGAAAAATCTCATGTCCCTTGCAGCACTTATTGATAAGGAGCCAAAGAATGCGAATATTTATCTTTTGGACGGAAAACTTACGAAGGATATAAGTGAAGTTGGAATTACTCTAGACATTGAAAACTCAATTGATAAAATAAAAAGATCAATATCTGAAGGTGCAAATGCCCCAATAGAATTTGATTATAAAAATAACTATGAAATCAATACCGTTGAGCCTGAATTTTCACAGGAAAGGTTAAAAGATATTGAGGATATTATAGCTACCTATTCCACAGAAATAAAATCAAAAGAAAATGAAGAACATATTAAGCTTGCAGCTAAAGCTATCAACAAGGTATGGTTAAACGGTATAGCGGACAGCGGAAATAAGCCTGTGGAGTTTTCGTTTAACAATTATCTCAGGAAAGAAAAGGCACTTATGGAGAAAAATAATGAAGGATATAATCAGGTGGCGTCGACTTTGTATGCAGCCCTATTGTTAACTGATATAGACAGAACGGGTATAACCAGAGTATCTCATGAATCTGCAGTTGATTATATTGAACCCGGTTTGGATGTTGTGGTTTTTGGAGATACCATTGATTTCAAATTTGTTAACAGCATGGAAAGCCCTATTATGATTTTTTCATCTGTAAAAAATAATAAGATAACTGTAAGTATTGCAGGTAAAAAAAAAGATAAATCCGTAGTTAACAATTTGAAGATAGACATAGAGGATAGGTATCCACAGTCGGTAATTAATGTTGAGGATGAGAACCTTGAGCCGGGATATAAAAAGGTTATAAGCGGAGGAAAGGAAGGGGTATTGGTTAAGGTCAGTCTTCAAACTCAAAAAGCAGGTGTAATTGTTGACAGTAAAGAGCTTTATAAGCAAAAATATGAACCTTCGGATTCCATAGTACAAATAGGCAGTATGAATAAAAAGCAAAATGATAATCTTAAATAAAAAACTTCCGATAACTCTGTGCATTGCTAAAATTGTCAACACACTTATAAAGCGGAAGTTTATTTTCATTTATTATTATAAAAACAATATAAATTATTTATTAAAAATAAGACTGTATTGTTTCAATAGCATTGTATTCCACAATTTTTGTACCGTATTCATTTAGGTATCCTTCATAAAATGCTGCATTATTAACTTTTCTTCCGAATTCACCAATCACGGCGTCTATTGTTTTAGTGTCTATATTTCCAAAGCTATATCTTGCCAGTATTAAATAGTAAAAGTTTTTGCATCTATATAATGTGCTTTCACCTGAATAAATGGAAGATATTTTGTTTGCAAGTGCAAGTATGTCTTCAAACGAACTGAATGAATATATTAAAACTGAAGAACAAATCTTCTTATTTTTTCTTTTAGCCCTTAAATCGGACTTTCTGAATCTGTTCTTGATATATTTTTGAATAGATTCAAAATCATTGTCATCATCAATCTTTGTTATTGTTATTATAAAACCATCCGTAGAATCAGGGGTTGCTTCAATGCAAAGCTGTGAATCGGCAGAATTAAAACCGTATTCTATTTCTGCCTGCTCCATCATATCCCAGAATAACTCCTGTGTTGCAGGGGAATTATAATTAAGGGTTGATAAATCTATATTCCTTTTGTCCAAATCGTCTTTTGAAATTGTGACTTTTATTTTGTTTTCATTTATCTTTTCTATTTTCATACGCATCTCCACAATCCAATAACAAATTTTTATGCCAAGGAATCAAATAATGTATTATATATTATAGAAAATAATATATTTAATAGTGTGTAATTCATAATATACAAATCAATTGTTTGATTGGCAGTATTTGTATTTGTCTGTTTGTTTAGCCTACCTACATATATTATACTTCCAAAACATAAAAAAGAGAAGTAAAAAAAATTAACATTATTAAATTTATTTATAGCAAAATAATGAAAAATAATGAAATATAGTATGAAAAGTAAAAAAGAATCGACAATATTTTATTTAATATTAATTGTCACCTATTTCAAGTCTATGCAATAAAAACTTTACTATTATCATTTATTTAATCAAATAATAATTAAGAGAAGAATGACAATTTATTTGGAGGATATGTAATATGGTTGATAGCAATGAAAATCAACTTCATGGAGATAATATAAAAACAGCCGATGTTGTTTATTCGAAAGATAAAGATTTTTATAGAGGCGGTAGCGGTGAATTGAGACTTAAGGCGGAAGGGCTTTTTAAAAAGGCTAAGGAAAAGGGAATATCCATTGAAAGTATAGAAATTAATGTATTGAGGGAAAATAAAGAAGAGTTTCCAGGTGTAGGTTTGGTGGAATTACCTACATATCTTATAAAAGTTGTAGGTAAAGATCTAAACAGCGGTCAAACAATTGTGGACGGAAAACATTTGGACTTTTTTAACAGGTATCAGAATTATGTAGCAGAAAAAATAGAAGCAAAAAACTATGTCAGAGACGAAAATGGAAGGGTATTGAGAGACAATAATAAACCGAGGATTAAGAATGATATGGATCTTGTTTTAACGGATAAGGAAAAATTTTTTATAGCTAAAGAATTGATTGATGATAAGGAGTTTGGACTTGAAAAGACAATAACAGGTGCTTGTGACAGGGTTATAAGAAAGCTTATGGGAGAAAATGACTGGCTGCTGCCGGGAGAGGCAAAGCTTTTGGATGAAGAGTTTAAAAAGGTTCAATCTAAAATCCATGGACAGTCAGTGAATACTCAACCTGTTAATTTACCTGCCAATATTTCAAAGAATACGGAAAATGAAGCAGCAGTGAATAAAAAAGCTACAGCAAGGCAGGTTAATTACCTTAAGATGAAAATGAAAACAACAGGGATAGATCCTGATAATGAAACATTGAGAAAAGAATTTCTAAAACAGGCAGGATTTAATAATGAACAGATTGAAGAACTAAATATGTCGGATATGAGTATGATTTTAGACAAATTCGACCAAATTGCAACAAAGGTGAAAGAATCGGTTCATTAAGGGGATATAAAGATGATGGCTTCAATTCCCATTTTAATATAATCGAGCAAATAGTATAATTACATCAAACTACTTAAATACGATATTAATCTTACATTTAGCAGAAGATAAATGTAAAAGATTAATCGTATTTAATATATTTTCGAAATATTTATAGCATTGTTGAAAATTATGTACTAAATAGATATAATATGGTTTGATGATAAAGTAATGATAAGTAATATAGATGTTATTTATTGTAAACGATTTACTGATTTATTGTAAGACTTTTTATACATTAAATACGATATTAATTTTACATTTAGAAGAAGATAAATGTAAATATTAATCGTATTTAATAAAAATAAGTATGTATTTATGAGGACAACAATGAAGGAGATAATACTTGCTTCCGCTTCACCCAGGCGGTTGGAGCTTTTAAAAAGAATCGGACTTGAGTTTAAGGTAATGCCGGCAGACATAGATGAAGTTAATACGGGAAATTTGGAGCCTGCGAGTTATACTGTTGATATCGCTCGTAAGAAGGCTCTTGATGTAGTATGTAAAACATCTAAAAGCTCTCTTGTCATAGCAGCAGATACAGTTGTGGTGAAAGATGGAGTCATGGGCAAGCCGGCAGATGAAAATGAAGCATTTAAAATGCTTAAGGCTTTGCAAGGACAGTGGCACGAAGTTATTACGGGTGTAGCAATAATTGATTCGGAGAGCAAAGCAGAGGTTGTGGATTACGAAAAAACTCTTGTGAAAATGACAAGTTTATCGGATATGGAAATTAAGGCTTATATAAAGTCAGGAGAGCCAATGGATAAAGCAGGTTCATACGGCATTCAGGGCCTTGGTGCCATGATTGTTGAGAGAATCGAAGGGTGCTATTTTAATGTTGTAGGGCTTCCCTTAAATAAATTGAATGCCATGATGAAAAAATTCGATATTGACTTGCTGATGGGTGATATGTAGCAGTAAGGCCATATATGGAATAATTGAAGTTGTATTTTCAATATTCATAAGGGTTAAATTTGAAGTGGTTATGGGAGGAGAAAAGGTAATGGGCTTTTTAGCAAGAGATATAGGTATAGATTTAGGTACGGCAAATACACTTGTACATGTGAAGGGAAAAGGAATTGTCGTTAGAGAACCGTCTGTTGTGGCTGTAAACCAGCGTACAGGCGATATTTTGGCGGTTGGTGATGCGGCAAAAAGCATGATAGGCAGGACACCGGGTAATATTGTTGCAATCAGACCGATGAAGGATGGCGTTATAGCAGATTTCGATATAACGCAAAGTATGTTGAAATATTTTATAAAAAGAGCAATGTCAAAAGGCTTTTTTAGTAAACCGAGGGTTGTAATTTGTGTACCCTCCGGAGTAACTGAGGTTGAAAAAAGGGCAGTTGAAGAAGCTACTCTTTCTGCAGGGGCAAAGGAGGCATATCTTATTGAGGAGCCTATGGCTGCTGCTATAGGTGCAAATTTACCGGTGGAAGAGCCTTCTGGAAGTATGGTTGTCGATATAGGTGGAGGAACAAGTGAGGTAGCAGTCATATCCCTTGGTGGTATAGTAACAAGCAAATCTCTAAGAATAGCAGGGGATGAATTGGATGAAGCCATAGTCCATTATATTAAAAAGGAATATAATCTCATGATAGGCGAGAGAACAGCAGAAGAAATAAAAGTGAACATAGGAGCAGCATATTTGAAGCCTAAGGATGAATCGCTGGAAATAAGAGGAAGAGATCTTATAACAGGTCTTCCTAAAAATATTAAGATCACGTCATCCGAGATTACAGAAGCTATAAAGGAGCCCATAAATTCTATTGTGGATTCCATTAAATACACCCTTGAAAAAACTCCGCCCGAACTTGCAGCAGATATTATGGACAGGGGTATAACACTGACAGGCGGAGGTGCACTATTAAGCGGGCTTGACAGACTCATAAGAGAGGAGACAGGTATGCCTGTTTCTATTGCAGAAAATCCTTTGGATTGTGTTGCTATGGGTTCAGGCAAAGTTTTAGAAGAAATTGAGACATTGAGAAAAGTTCTCATTACGCCTAAAAGATTGAAATAACAGGTTTGAAGCAGTAATTTGGAGCATTAAGGAATATTCTGTGAGAGCATGAAAGGGGGGCGTAATGTGCTGCACCTTTTAAAGAAAAAAGCTTTTTTAGTTTTATTGGTCACTATTGTTTTGTTTATTGCAATAGGTATTACTTCACGAAATAACAGCAAGCTTGGGTGGTTTGGCAATCTCTTTAATACAATTGTCTCACCTGTCCAAAATGCATTGACGTTTACCGGAAACAAAGTTGATAAAACATTATCTTACTTTGATGATAACAAAAAGATCAGAGAAGAAAATGAAAAGCTTAAAAAGAGAATAGATGAATTGGAAAAGGAAAATGAAGAGCTTAAGGAGCTAAAGACCAGGAATGACATGCTAATGGAGGCTTTAAACATTAAAAATCAGCTAAAGGAGTTTGATTATATAAGTGCCAACATTATTGCAAAGGATCCTGGTAATTGGTTTAACGTATTTACTATAGATAAAGGAAGCACCCACGGTGTTAATAATAACAGTGTAGTTGTGTCCAGTAAAGGCCTCGTAGGAAGGGTTTTGGTATCAGGACCTTTTTCTGCTAAGGTTATTTCTATTATAGATATTGATAGTGCTGTAAGTGCAAGGCTTACCAAGAACAGGAGATATGTGGATGTAAAAGGTGACATAACCCTTAAAGACAAAGGATTATGCAAAATGTATAATATACAGCCAGATATTGACGTCGCGGTTGGAGATAGCGTTGAGACATCAGGCATAGGTGGAATATTTCCAAAGGGTATTAAAATTGGTGAAGTAAAGGAAATAAGACAGGTGAACAACGAGCTTGACAGATATGCCATAATTGAGCCGGCCGTGGATTTTAACATGCTTGAAGATGTTTTTGTTTTGAAGAGTAAAAATTAAAATTGACAGGTAGATACTATGAGGTCACGTATTGCTTTTGCAGCTTCAGGGATAATTATATGCTTACTGCTGCAAACAACCATTTTGGAATATATTAAAATAAATAATATAAAACCCAACCTACTGCTTGTGTTTATTGTCAGTGTTGCTTTGCTCAGGGGAAACATTGAGGGAGCTGTTAACGGCTTTTTTGCAGGCTTGATGTGGGACATTGTATCGGGCAAAGTCATTGGGTTTTATGCATTGCTCGGTATGTACCTCGGTCTTATAGTAGGTTCACTGAACAAGAGAATATACAGGGACAATATCTTTGTGGCCTTGTTTTTTACTTTTTCATACAGCATTATATTTGAGACGGTAGTCTATTTCTTCGGCGTTTTTCTTAAAGGCAATACCGATTTTTTAAACTTCTTTACTAAAATCATATTTCCGGAAGCATTATATAATACAGCTTCGGCTATACTGATATTTTTTATTGTTGTGAGAGCGGACAGAAGAATAAATAAAGCACAGAAGTTGTTAAGAAAATATTAGGGGTTAAATATAAAACAGGGTGATGCTTATGAAAGTGAAAGAGTTTTTCAAAGACAGATACAATCTTTTAGCAATGTTCTTTATATTGTTCGGTGCAATAATAATAGTTCAATTGGTAAATTTGCAGATAATAAACGGTAAAAGGTATGATGAAGAATCCCAGAGGAAATTGCCCAATGTAAGAAGAGTATCTGCACCGAGAGGAAATATTGTGGACAGGTATGGGGTTCCCCTTGCCGTAAACAGGGTCGGTTATACCATTCAGATTATTAAGACCAAAATGAGTAATGCCGAAAGAAATGAAATGATTTTAAAGCTTGTCAACATATTTGAAAAGAATGGCGACAACTATGATAAAAATCTTGAAAAGTACCTAAAAATCAACCCTTTTGCTTTTGGACCCGCAATTAGCGATTCCAGCAAGAAAATGGAGAGCTGGAAAAAGGATATGGATCCCAATAAGAAAAATGCTGAGCTAATGTCTACTCCTGAGGGGACATTCAAATTTTTGAGAAAAAAGTTAGAAATTGACGATAAGTATTCTGTTGAAGATGCATATAAGATTATGTGCATTAAATACGAAATGCTCATAAGAGGGTTTACTTCACTAACATCACTTAGCATTGCAAAGGATGTCAGCAGAGAAACGGTTGCAGAATTGGAAGAGAGGCATCAGGAGTTCCCTGGGATATATACCGATGTTGAAACATTCAGAAAGTATACCATGGGTGAAACTGCGGGACATGTAGTTGGTTTTGTAAGGCCTATGGATGAAGAAGAATATAAGAAATATAAGGAAGAAGGCTACAGGCAGGATGAAGTTGTAGGCAAAATGGGCATTGAGGCCTTTGCAGAACCATACCTTAGGGGAAAAGCCGGACAGAAGAAAGTTGAGGTAGACATTACAGGAAGGCTTACCGAGGAATTAGAGACAAATCCTGCAATACCGGGCAACACTGTCAAACTAACACTGGATATGAACTTGCAAAGGGTTGCCATGGAATCCATTGAAAGGAATTTAGAGATAATCAGGAGTCAGGCCGACGGTAAGAAGAATTTTGGAGATGCCAAGGCAGGGGCCGCTGTAGCTATGGATGTAAATACCGGTGAAATACTGGCCATGGCCAGCTATCCCAGCTATGACCCGTCAAACTTTGTTGCAAAGCCTGACGACAAGGAAGCACAGCAGAAGATTGAAGAGTACTACAATACTGAAAAATATGAATTGGCAAAACTGGCACCGACTTATAACAGGGTTGTAAAAGGATTGTATGCTCCGGGTTCAACCTTTAAGCCTCTTACCTCAATAGCAGGTCTGGAAACCGGTGTGATTACACCTCAAAGAAATGTTATAAACGACCCCGGATACTTTAAGGTGGACGGCTGGGAGTTTAAATGTCTTGAGTTTAAACATGGTCATGGAGACCTTACATTAAAGAGTGCGTTGGAAACTTCATGCAATATTTATTTTGAGAAACTTGGTTATCAAACAGGTATAGACAATATCAGCAAATGGGGTTCCCTGTTTGGTCTGGGAAGAAAAACGGGAATAGATTTGTTGGGAGAAGAAAAGGGTGTTCTTGCATCCAGGGAATATAAAAAATCGGAACAGTTTAAGAGGATGTACGGAAGGACTGAGGACTGGTGGGGGGCAGATACTGCACAGGCTTCCATAGGTCAGATATACAATAGCTTTACGCCTTTGCAGTTGGTGAATTACATTGCAGCTATAGCAAATGGTGGTAAGCTCATGAGACCCCACTTGATTAAAAAGGTTATCAAGTACGACGGATCCACAGTCATGGAAAATGAGCCTGAGTACACAAAAATTCCTGTTAAGCAGGAAACACTCAATGCTGTTATAGAGGGGATGAAAGCTGTTACCATGCAGGAAAACGGTACTGCGGTATCTACATTTAGGAATTTCCCCATTAATGTTGCCGGTAAAACAGGAACAGCGGAGACCGGTTATGAAAAGACAAAGTCCTCCAATGCGTTGTTTGTTTGCTTTGCTCCGGCAGAAAAGCCTCAGATTGCAATTGCCGTTGTAGTGGAAAATGGTGCATGGGGAGCTAATACGGCACCCATTGCGGTAGATATATTGAAAGAATACTTTAATCTTTCAGGTTCGGCAAGGTCGGACGATAAATTAAAATCAGGTCAAATTGAATTTACAAGATAGAAAAGTATAATTGGTTTTGATATAATTTATAAGTTGACAAAATTTCAATGGGTTTTGTTCCATATAATTTATAATAATATGGGGGTATAATGGATGGAGGAAAGTAGTGTATTGTTTAAGGGTACTGTAAATGGCCTTACAGTTATTCTTAAAGAAGATGAAGCGTTTGGGAATATATATACTCAGATGGAAAAAAAGATAGCTGCTGCCGGAAAATTTTTCAAAGGTGCTATTCTTGACGTGAGATATAGAGGTAGAAAACTTTCCAAGGAAGAAGAGGCTAAGCTTTTAGAGCTTTTAACATCCAAAAGCGGTGCCAAAATCAAAAGCTTCAGCCGTGATACGGAACAGCAGGTGCAGGTTAAGGAATCCAGACCAAAGCCCTTAAATAAGATTGAAATGAAGAAAATATTATATTTTAAAGGCATTGATGAAGGAATATGCAGATTTCATAAAGGCACCCTCAGATCAGGACAATTATTGAGCTTTGACGGAAATATAATAGTTCTAGGGGATGTCAATCCAGGTGCTGAAGTTGTTGCTACAGGAAATGTTATTGTAATGGGTTCTCTGCGTGGCATTGTTCATGCAGGTGCCGACGGCAACAAGGAGGCTGTGGTAGCAGCACTTAATTTGCAGCCCACACAGTTGAGGATTGCCGATGTTATTACCAGACCGCCTGATGAGAAGGAAGCTGTTGTCACATTTGTTCCCGAGATTGCTTATATAAAGGATAACACGGTATATATTGAAAGATATCTACCGCAACATAAATAGGTATACATCATTGACAAAACATGAAAAGAAATATATATTTTTAATATGGGTGTTTTGTATTCATATCATCTTAATTTATTTGTGATTTATCAAAATTTCAATATAATCTAATTATTTAAGGTTGCGGTTTAAAGAGATAATTTCCTTAAAGAGGTTATATAAATTGCTTCATGTATGCGGTAAACAGCGACTTTCAAGGATATTATTTTAGGGGGATAAATAAATGAGTGAGGTTATTGTAATTACTTCAGGTAAAGGTGGAGTTGGAAAAACTACTACTACCGCCAATATTGGAGCTGGGTTGGCACTTAAAGGTAAAAAAGTAGTTTTAGTGGATACTGATATAGGACTTAGAAATCTTGATGTTGTAATGGGTTTGGAAAATAGAATTGTTTATGACTTGGTGGATGTTGTTGAGGGGACATGCAGGGTGAAACAGGCATTAATAAAGGACAAGCGCTATGACGGTCTGTATCTTCTTCCTGCTGCACAGACAAGAGACAAGTCAGCGGTGAATCCTGAGCAAATGATTAAGCTTTGTGATGAGCTAAGAGCAGAGTTCGATTATATTATTGTAGATTGTCCTGCCGGTATAGAACAGGGTTTTAAAAATGCAATAGCAGGGGCAAACAGAGCTATTGTTGTTACTACACCGGAAGTATCGGCTGTAAGGGATGCCGATAGGATAATAGGACTATTGGAGGCTAATGAGATTAGGAATCCGAAGCTTCTTATTAACAGAGTAAGAGTTGACATGGTAAAACGTGGAGATATGATGTCCATTGACGATATAGTCGACATTCTTGCTATTGATGTAATAGGGGTTGTTCCTGATGATGAAAAGATAGTAGTATCTACAAATAGAGGGGAACCTGCTGTAAACGACAGTAAATCATTAGCCGGTGAAGCTTATAGAAATATTACAAGAAGGATAATGGGCGAAGAGGTTCCTTTGCTTAATTTGGAAACAGATGAAGGTTTTGTTGTAAGGCTTAAAAAACTACTAGGTCTGAAAGCTAATTAAAAGGAGGGAAACATATGTTATTGGATTTGGCAAAGTTGTTTGGTAGGTCAAAGACTTCAAAAGACGTTGCAAAAGAGAGATTAAAGCTTGTTTTGATTCACGACAGGGCTAATGTTTCTCCTCAGTTTCTTGAAATGGTAAAAGGTGAAATAATTAAAGTTATTCAGAATTATATGGAAATAGACGAAGGTGCTTTAGATTTGCAAATTACCAGGACAAAAGGCGATGACGGAGATAGTGTTGTTCCTGCATTGGTAGCTAATATACCCATCAGGAATGTTAAAAACAGCGGTAAATAATTAACCGCATTAAATACGTTATTAATCTTACATTTATTAGAATATAAATGTAAAAGATTAATGGCATTTTATATGCAAAATATAACGCAAAATTTAATGGATGGTACAGTTCAATGAATATAGCATTAATAGCCCATGATACGAAGAAAGAGCTTATGGTAGCTTTTTGTATAGCATATAAAGGTATTTTGCAATCCCATAGTCTCATTGCTACCGGCACAACAGGATCGATGATAATGGAACAGACGGGTCTAAATATCAATATGTGTGCCCCCGGACTTTTAGGGGAGCAGCAAATAGCTGCAAGAGTAGCCTATAATGAGATTGATTTGGTTATTTTTTTGAGGGATCCGGTATCACCTAAGTCTCATGAACCCGATATTACATTGCTTTTACAACATTGTGATACTAACAATATACCGTTTGCGACAAACGTTGCAACTGCTGAAATGTTGATTAAGAGTCTTGATAGAGGGGATTTGGCTTGGAGAGAGTTGATAAATCCAAGTTATTAATAAGATTTTAAATATATAGATTTAACATTATAATAACCAACTGTAATAACGCCGATAGATTTGGTCGTATACAGTTGGTTATTTTTTTAGCATATATTTTTTATAAATTAATATAATTTAAATGATCAGGTAAAAAGGTGTTTGTAAAATGACCTTATACTGGACTAATATAAAATACTATACCTAAGGATGAGAATAATGGATAATACTACGACTAGAGGATCATATCAGCGTAGAAATACATATAAAAGAAGAAAGAAAAAAAGCAGTGAAAGCAATAGTAGAATAGCTGTTATCATTTTTAAACAGCTTATATTTTCAGTTTTGATTTTTTTACTTGTAAGTGCTTCTATGAATTTTAATTCACCCGCAACAGAATTTTTTACCGATAAGGTCGGCTATGTTATGGAGCATAATGTTGAGGTGAGCGAGATCTTCGGCAAAATATACGCATTTACCGATGTACTTAAGAAAAGGAGTTTTAATAAGGATGTTGAAGATGTGGATGTTAACAAGAATACAGAAGATGGAGATGAAAAGTCCATTGATATAAGCGATGCGGAAGATAGTGCTGTTCCCGCAAGTGCACAGGTCTATAAGTATGATGAGGATTTTACCAAATTGGATTACGGAGGAATAATAGAAGAGTCCGATACTGAAGAAAGTGAAGTCAATGCTGATGAAAAAAGTACAGGTGAAAACATTTCAAAAAGTCAGCCAAAGACGAATGAAAGCAGTACAAAGGATTCTCAAAAAAGCGGAACAGAAGATAAAGCAAATCTAAAATTTATATTACCTGTAGATGCACCATTAGGTTCCAAATTTGGTGATAGAATACATCCAATAAAAGGTTCGGTTGAACCGCATAAAGGAATAGATTTAAAAGCAAATTACGGTGTAGCTATTAAAGCGGCAATGGCAGGGAAGGTTATTGAGGCAGGGCCTTGCTCTACATTCGGCAATTTAGTGAAAATTGATCATCAGAATGGTTATATTACTCTTTATGCACATTGCTCAGTAGTAATTGCAAAGGTTGGAAATATGGTTAAACAGGGAGATGTTATAGCCAAGGTAGGAAGTACAGGTTCTTCGACCGGGCCGCATTTGCATTTTGAGATTTGGAAGGATAATAAACCGGTAGATCCGTTGGGTTATGTAAAAATTGGCTGATAGTATGATTTCATTATATGCTGTAATAAAATCACTGGTAAATAAAGTGGAAATAGATTTTCTATTTCTCATTGTAATACCCATTCTGGTTATATCCGGCTATGCAAAAGAGTACTTTGTGGCATATATTTCCATGTTGCTCCATGAGTTAGGTCATACTTTTGCAGCTGTTTTGCTAAAGAATTCAATTCATTTATTAAAAATATCTCCTTTCGGATTAAAGGTTGAGATTCAAGGAAAAAGCATAAAGACTCAAAGACTTATCATTTTTCTATGCGGTCCTTTAATTAATATACTATTATTTATAATTTCCGTTATAATTGCTAGAACTTTTCCATATCATAAATCTATATTTACATTAATCGCTTACCTTAATATTTGTCTTGCAGTATTCAACCTCCTGCCTGTTATGCCAATGGATGGGGGGAAAATTGCTTTTGAATTGGCTTCTGCGAGAATAGGTAGCTATAAGGCACATAAGTACATATGTTATGTTTCTTATGTGTTATCGGTGTTTTTTATAATAATAGGTTTCGTGCTTGTTTCTTATAACATGGCAAACTTTTGCCTGATGCTCATTGGGATTTTTATACTTGGTGAGCTTAAGAGTTTTAAAAGGGAGGTAGCAATTATGAATATGAAGGATGTTATATATAGAAGATCCAGATTGTTGAAAAAAGGTATATATCCGGCCAGAGATCTGGTTGTTGTTAAAAATATGCGGATGGGCGACATAATAAGGAATTTGGACTTTGACAGATTCCATATAATCCATGTTCTTGACGATGATTTAAAGCTTATGAAAGTTTTTACGGAGCAGGATATAATGGATGGTGTAGTAAAACACAGCGGGGATATGACGTTCGAAGAGTTTATTTTGATTGATGAGTGAGATTTGACATGAATGTAATGTTAGATATGAATATGAGATTTGATATATGAAAAAATTTGGCGGATGAATAAGGATATACATATTTTCCTTATATTAAAAATGGCCTATCCCTTAAAGATAAGCCATTTTTTTATTTTTAGCCATTGCTCAGCAAACCGCAATTTTTAATAATCTCTGCACTTGATTTCGGTCTGTTCATTGTATATAAATGAATCCCATCAACACCGTTATCAACAAGGTCTCGGATTTGTATACTTGCATATTCTATTCCGGCTTTTAACAGATCATCCGGATTATCCTGATATTTATCAAGCATAAGCACCAGCTTGGCGGGTATCGAACAACCGCTCTTAGCAGTCATGGCTTTTATTTTTGAACTGAATATGGGCATTATCCCTGCTGTTACAGGACACTTGATACCGACAATTGCTGCTCTTTCCTGGAACTCATAGTAAAGCTTGTTATCGAAGAAAAGCTGTGTAACAAGAAAATCCACTCCGGCGTCGGTTTTATGCTTAAGATTAATCATATCCTCCTTGATTGTACGGCACTCCGGATGCCCCTCAAGATAGGCTGCTGCACCTATACAAACATCATTGTTTTTTTGTCGTATGTGGGATATAAGCTCGGATGCATATTTGAAACCGTTTTTGCCGAATACGAAATCCGGCTGGTCGACAGGAGGATCACCCCTGAGAGCTAAAATATTTTTTACATTGTTTTTTATCAATGAATCTACAATAAAATCAATTTCTTCAACGGTATGGCCGACACAAGTCAGATGTGCCATGCTTTCTATTTTATATGAATTCTTTATGTTTGAGGAAATTTCAATGGTACGGTCTTTCTGACTGCCTCCTGCTCCGTATGTAACACTTATATAATCGGGACCGAGTGCCTTGAACTTCTCTAAAGTATCAAAAATAGTATCCAGAGGAGTATCAAGCTTTGGCGGAAATATTTCAAAGGAAACAACCGGTTTTTTATTGCGAAATAAATCAATTATCTTCATTGTGGCCTCCCAAAATGCAATTAATATTAAAAGTAAACGCTTTTAATATATTCCTATTTTATAATTCGTGATCTTAAAATATTATATCATAATCGTAAATTCTGTCAAGTTTAATTATTTTCAATCTATATTCAATTAAATACATTTATATTATTAATTTGTTACAGTATTTTTCTTAAAGAGGCTGATAATATCATTCATCTTATATACTTTTCCATTAGTCATATTGGCAAATTCCGGGTGCGACATAAACAGAATACACTCCATATGTTTATTTGTCGACATAAAATGCAATTTTGTTCCAAAAGAAATTATCGACAAAGTTATCAACAGAATTGTTACGATAAAATAAGTTGTACACATACTTATCAACAGTATCCACAGGTAAATTGTAGAGTATTGTGTGGATATGGTAAATGTTATATAGTATTCTATAGAGTAAGATAGTATTTATAGGATAGTATTTTTATAGAAAGGAAGCAATCAGAAATGCCCGATTTTAAAATAAAATCCGATTATGTGCCGCGGGGCGATCAGCCTAAAGCCATAGAGCTTTTGACAAATGGATTGATTAAGGGATATAAGCATCAGACCCTTTTGGGTGTTACAGGCTCGGGAAAGACATATACAATTGCAAATGTTATTGAAAAGGTTCAAAAGCCGACTCTGGTTATAGCTCACAATAAAACACTGGCAGCCCAGCTTTGCAGTGAATTTAAGGAATTTTTTCCTGACAATGCGGTTGAATATTTTGTAAGCTACTATGATTATTATCAGCCGGAGGCTTATATTCCGTCAACGGATACATATATTGAGAAGGATTCCTCAATAAATGACGAGATAGATAAGCTTCGTCACTCGGCAACAGCAGCACTATTTGAAAGAAGGGATGTAATTATAGTTGCCAGCGTATCCTGTATATACGGCTTAGGAGATCCTGAGGACTACACCGACCTGATGATTTCGTTGAGACCGGGAATGCGAAAAGACAGGGACGAGGTAATAAGAAGACTTGTTGACCTTCAGTATGAAAGAAATGAGATAGATTTTAAGAGAAGCAAATTTCGGGCAAAGGGAGATGTGCTGGATATATTTCCTGCTTCATCGTCGGAGAATGTAATAAGAGTAGAATTTTTCGGTGATGAAATAGAGAAGATAACAGAGATTGATCACCTTACAGGTGAGATTAAAGGAGTACGTTCTCATGTTTCCATTTTTCCGGCATCCCATTATGCAACAACCAGAGCCAAAATGGAAAAGGCGATCAGGACAATTGAAGAGGAGTTGGAGGCAAGGCTCAAGGAACTTAAGGATGAAGGAAAATTGCTTGAAGCCCAAAGGCTTGAACAGAGAACAAGGTATGATCTGGAAATGCTTCAGGAGGTCGGCTTCTGTCAGGGAATAGAGAACTACTCAAGGCATATAAGCGGAAGGCCGCCAGGAAGTGCTCCTTATACTTTGATGGATTACTTTCCCGATGATTACTTGTTGGTTATAGATGAATCCCATGTGTCCATTCCTCAAATAGGAGCTATGTATAATGGCGACAGGTCAAGGAAAGAGGCGTTGGTAGAATATGGATTCAGGCTTCCTTCAGCTTTTGACAACAGGCCCCTGAAATTCCAGGAATATGAGGAGAGGGTTAACCAGGCCATATATGTAAGTGCTACTCCTTCCAAATATGAAAGGGAGCATTCTGTGCAGATTGCTGAACAAATTATAAGGCCTACAGGTCTTATAGATCCTGAGGTTGTAATACAACCTGTTAAGGGTCAAATAGACCATTTGATAGGTGAAATAAGTGAAAGGGTTAAAAAGAATCAGAGGACTCTTGTAACAACATTGACGAAAAAGATGGCGGAGGACCTTACCGATTATCTTAAGGAGCTGGATTTTAAGGTGAGATACCTGCATTCTGATGTGGATACCCTTGAAAGGATGGAAATAATAAGGGATTTAAGACTGGGAGTTTTTGATGTTCTTGTAGGAATCAACCTTTTAAGGGAGGGTCTTGATTTGCCGGAGGTTTCTCTTGTGGCCATACTTGATGCCGACAAGGAGGGCTTTTTAAGATCGGAAACATCATTGATCCAGACAATTGGAAGAGCGGCAAGAAATGTTGAAGGTAAAGTAATTATGTATGCCGACACGATAACCGACTCCATGAGTAAAGCCTTGAATGAGACAAACAGGAGAAGAAAAATCCAAATGGAATACAATGAAAAGCATGGAATAATTCCCACAACAGTCAAAAAGGCTGTCAGAGACGTTATTGAAGCTACAAAAGCAGCAGAAGACCAAGGGGAATATGAAGTAAATTATGGAGACAAAGCAGACTCAAAAGAAGAGTTACAGAGTCTTATAGACAAACTAACCAAAGAAATGAAAGATGCTGCTGCTAACTTGCAGTTTGAGAGGGCTGCAGAATTAAGGGATAGAATTTTGGAAATTCAAGAAAGAATGGAGAAATGACATTATGAATAATAAGAGTGATTTTGCAAAAGGCTTTACTTCATTTGTAAAGACGCATAGGGTTCATTATTTGTTTGTTTATTTTTTGTTGTTTTATGCTGCATGGGCACTGAACAGAATTATATTGTCACCTTTGGTTTATAATGAATATCAGGGGCTGCCGGGGGTTGTACTTAATGGCGTCATAAAGTTTTTTATATGGGCTGTGCCCGTATTTATGTACATAATTTATATTGATGACAATAAACCATTTACATATCTTAAGCTCAATAACAATATTTTAACGGGGATGGTTTGGGGCATTGCGATAGGTGCTGCCCTTATTGGAATAAACATTTTAAAGATGTTTTTAATCGTCAAATCCGGATTAAACATTGATATGGAAATGGACAATATAATAAATGTGGTACTTGTGACATGTTTGACTGAGGAAATAGTATTCAGGGGATTCTTGCTAAACAAGATTGAGGAATTCATAGAGTTTTGGTGGGCTAATATTATAGTTTCCATTATGTTTGTAACAATACATTTCCCAATTTGGATGATGAGTAATGACGGTATTACAATAACTAAAGTTCTACCGGTAATGGCTCTTAGCATATTATTCGGATATACATATAAAAAATCCAATTCATTGTGGGCTCCTATAATTATTCATGGTGCAAACAATTTTATGGTAGCTGTTTTGGGGATAAACTTTTAGTTTATGTGTGGTATAAATTTTTCTTGACTCATGATGTATAATTGTATACAATGATACAAAGATACAAAACTCCATATAAAAAACTCTTTTAATATTAAGATATTTAAAAGATTTTATATATACAACTTAAATTTATGAAGGGAGTATGCAATCATGAATAGTGAAGAGATATACAGTAGATATTCAGAATTGATAAGAAAGAATAATAATATTGAGCCGGAAATGTTTGTTAAGTATAATGTAAAGCGTGGACTGAGAAATAATGATGGAACAGGAGTCCTGGTAGGACTTACAGAGGTTGGGGATGTTCATGCCTACATAATGGATGAAAACGAAAAGGTTCCTGTGGAAGGAAGATTAAGATACCGCGGTATAGATTTATTTGATTTGGTAAAGGGGTTTCAGGATGAAAACCGCCTTGGGTTCGAGGAATGTGTTTATCTGCTGCTGTTTGGAGAACTTCCCAATAAGAAAGAGCTTGATAAATTTTGTGAGCTTTTGGATTCAAAAAGAAAGTTACCTCGTGCATTTACGGAGGATATGATATTAAAGGCACCTAGTAAGGATATTATGAACAAGCTTGCTAGAGCTGTTCTGGCTTCTTATTCCTATGATCCTAATCCTGATGATACAAGTGTGGAGAACACTTTGAGGCAGTGCATTGAGCTTATTGCCAGATTTCCTGCAATGGCAGCGTATGGTTATCAGGCTAAGAGCCATTACCATGACGGAAAGAGTCTATTCTTGCACAGCCCCAAAGAAGGTGCAAGCACAGCAGAAAATATTCTGCATATGATACGTCCCGACTGCAGCTATACAAGATCGGAAGTTGAAATACTGGATCTTCTTCTTGTGCTTCATGCGGAACATGGAGGCGGAAACAACTCCACTTTTGCCACAAGGGTTGTTTCGTCCAGCGGAACAGATACATACTCTGCCATTGCAGCCGCTATTGGCTCATTAAAGGGACCTAAGCATGGGGGAGCCAATATTAAGGTTATGCAAATGATGGAGAATATAAAAGCTAATGTAAAAAATTGGAGCGATGAAGGCGAAGTCAGCGATTATTTGGTTAAAATATTGAAAAAAGAGGCTAACGATGGCTCAGGTCTTATTTACGGTGTAGGGCATGCCGTTTATACTCTGTCGGATCCTCGCGGCATATTATTGAAACAGAAAGCACAGGAGCTTGCAAAGGAAACCGGAAATGAAGAAGAGTACAATCTTTTTACAATGATTGAAAAACTTGCTCCGGAGGTATTTGCAAGGGTGAAAAGATCTGATAAAGTAGTTAGTGCCAATGTAGATTTTTACTCGGGATTTGTATACAAATCCTTAGGAATTCCACATGAATTGTATACTCCTCTTTTTGCAATATCGAGAATTGCAGGATGGAGTGCCCATCTATTGGAGGAGATTATTAACGGTGGAAGGATTATCCGTCCTGCATACAAGAATGTGATTGGAAAGGTTGAATATACACCTATGAAAGATAGATAAAATCTTATTTTGGAGGTCATGATAATGAAAGGAACTATTACAGAAAAGATTTTAAAACAGCATTTGGTTGAAGGAGAATTTAGTATTGGAAATGAAATTGCAATTACTATAGACAATACTTTAACCCAGGATGCAACAGGTACTATGGCATATTTGCAGTTTGAGGCCATTGGTATGGACAGAGTAAAGACAGAATTAAGCGTAAGCTTTGTTGATCATAACACACTGCAAACAGATTTTAAGAATGCTGATGACCATTTATATCTTCAGTCTGTTGCAAAACGCTATGGCTTATATTTTTCAAAGCCTGGAAACGGTATTTGCCACCAGTTATTCCTGGAACGTTTTGCTCGCCCCGGAAAAACATTGATTGGTTCAGACAGCCATACCCCTACGGCAGGTGGAATAGGTTGCTTTGCAATGGGAGCGGGTGGATTGGATGTTGCTGCTGCCATGGCTGGAGCACCTTTTAGAATAAAATTTCCTAAGGTTGTTGGAGTTAAGCTGACAGGTCAGCTTACTGACTGGGTATCTGCTAAGGATGTAATTCTTGAGGTTTTAAGAAGAATTGATGTTAAAGGCGGCGTAGGAAAGGTATTGGAATACTTTGGTCCGGGTGTCAAAACTTTATCTGTTCCCGACCGTGCAACAATCACTAATATGGGAACGGAAACGGGCTGTACAACAAGCATATTCCCAAGTGATGATGTAACAAAGGCCTTCCTTGAAGCACAGGGACGTGGTGACCAATGGGTGGAAATAATTCCTTCAGATGATGCACAATATGATGAAATAATTGAAATTGACTTAAGCACATTAGAGCCTATGATTGCATTGCCTCACAGCCCTGGAAATGTTAAGAAGGTAAGGGAAGTTCAGGGAGTAAAGGTGGATCAGGTAGCAGTAGGATCATGTACAAATTCATCCTTAAGGGATTTGAAGATGGTTGCTAATGCGTTGAAAGGCAAGACAGTTAATGAGAATGTCAGCATGATGGTTAGCCCCGGATCACGTCAGGTTGTTGAGCACCTTATAGACAGCGGGGAAATGAAATATCTTGTTCAGGCAGGAATACGTATGCTGGAAAATGCCTGCGGACCTTGTATAGGAATGGGTTCTGCACCTTGTTCGGCAGGAGTATCCGTTCGTACCTTCAACAGAAACTTTGAAGGAAGAAGCGGTACCAAGGATGCTGATGTATATCTTGCAAGCCCTGAAGTTGCAGTTGCAGCTGCTCTTACAGGTAAGATAACAGACCCGAGGGATTTGGGAGAATGCCCTAAAATTAAGATGCCTGAAAAATTCTTTATAAATGATAATATGACATTAAAGCCATTGCCCCAAGAGGAAGCGATGAAGGTAGAAATTGTAAGGGGTCCGAATATAAAACCTCTTCCCACATTTGATAAGCTTCCCGATGTTTTGGAAGGTTCTGCACTTTTAAAGGTAGAGGACAATATAACAACCGACCATATCATGCCCGCAGGTGCAAAAATACTTCCGTTAAGAAGCAATATTCCCGAGATTTCAAAGCATGTTTTTGAAGCTGTGGACGAGAATTTCTACAAGAGAGCTATAGAAAGCAGCGGAGGGTTCATAATAGGCGGTGAAAACTACGGTCAGGGTTCAAGCCGTGAGCATGCAGCTTTAGCACCAAAGTATCTCGGAATAAAAGCGGTTATCGTTAAGTCATTTGCAAGAATTCACCTTGCAAACCTGGTTAACTTCGGAATAGTACCATTGACTTTCAAAAATCCTGCCGACTATGACAGGATAGAGTTGGGCGATAAGCTGGAAATTGCTATTGGAGACTTGAAAGGTGAAGTTAAGCTTAAGAATATAACTAAGGGATTTGAAGTTGAGCTAAGCCATACACTGTCTGCTCTTGATGCAGAGATTTTGAAAATTGGCGGTAAGCTCCCATGGATTAAGGAAAGTGTAAGTAAATAAGATATTAAACTGCAGTCTGCTTTAAAGGTGGGCTGCAGTTTTTTGGTTTAATACATGTGAGAATTTGTAATATTTTCAATTTTGTAGTTATTTATATGGAGTGATAAAAATGAAAATCATCGCAATAGTTTTAGTAGTACTGTTTATAATAAGTCCTTTTCTACACAAATTAATAAAAAGGTATTTGAGTGAGAATCAAATGAAAGTTCTTAGGAAAGTAGCTATTATGATTATGATGGGAGCTATTATTTTTTCTTTGTTTACTATTTTTACATGATTGGCTATTGTTTATGTTTTATTTAAATTATTAAATTTATAAATTAATTACCCTAGAACAATAAGCAATTGCATTTTCATCATGGCTAACCATGATAATTGTCTTTCCCTGTTTATGAAACTCCTTAAGCAGGTCCATAATTATTTCTCCATTTTTTCTATCAAGACTCCCGGTGGGTTCATCAGCTAATATAATTTCGCTCTTATGTAACATCAACCTTACAATTGCTATTCGTTGTTGTTCGCCTCCCGATAGTTGAAAAATCTTTTTATCAATTGTTTCACTAAGGCCTAATTTATTTAGCTCTTCCAGTATGATTTTCCTACTTTCTTTTTTGGAAACCCCATTTAAAACAATTTTCAGATTTTCATACACAGTTAGATCATCAATTAGTGCGAAGTTTTGGAATAAATAACCAATCCTGTTGCTGAGTAATTTTCTTACTTCTTTTGTGTTATGAGAACTTACCTCTTTCCCTTCAATAAATATTTTTCCTTCACAATCTTCAAGCAATCCAATAATGTTTAATAGAGTAGATTTTCCGGCACCACTTTCTCCTTTAATTCCCAAAAATTCACCCTTTTCTACTTCTAAATTAAAATTATTAAAAATCTGTTTTCCTTTAAATGATTTGGAAATATTTACAAGTTTTATAAGGCTCATTTTGTTCCTCCGTTTATAATTTTATTCACCTTTTAGTGTCAGTACAGCTTTGTTTTTTATGTATTTAAATATCAAAACTCCATATATTACAGCTTCCGCAAACAATAGAAATGTGAAAACTGGATTTATAATTAATGTAATTGTAATAGTAATAATTGCGTTTAGTATTGCAAATTTCCCAATTATTCTAATTGGGTATTTGCCTATTAGTTTGTATACCCCAAATTCTTTCTTTCGGAGCTCCAAGAAAATAATTACAATGGAAACTCCGCAAAGCAAAAATGACAGTAAGTTTATGTTAAAGTGAAATAATGATTCGCATAGGTCAAGTTGTGCATTTGATCTTAAAATATTATATTCATCATTGATGGGTTCAACTGCAATACTGTATTTGTCTAAACCCATGTTAACAAGTGATTGTTCTACTATTTCAGCACTTTTCTTTTTAAGCAAAATTTCACCTTTATTTATATATAATTCTTTTTGAAGTTTATGTACACAGTAAATGGAATCATATACAAATCTATGTGGATATAAAATGTCCTCGTGTATTTGTCCATTTTTGATATAAATTATTTTTGCATTATCTTCAGCTTGATAACATTCTAGAATTTTATCAATATCATTTTTATAATGAATTGGAACCAAGAAAGTTTCTTCTTTAGAGTCTATATGGATTACTTGGATTTCATTACCCTGTTCATCAAAAATGTGAAGTAGATCCAACATGTTTGGAGAAATACTGGTAAATGAGTATTCATTATTATCTCTTAATTTGCCTTTAGCTTGGTATTCTTTGAGCTTTGTTATACTAAGTATACTGTCTGGTGTTGCATAGTTGTATACATCCTTGTCGTCAAGAGAGCTAATTAATTGAACTAGTTTTTCGTGTATTTCATCCTCCTGAATTGTTGAAGTCCGTATCCTATAAAAATTATACTTCTCCAACTTATTAACCGATTTAATTATTGAATCAAGCTCATAGACATTTCTTGATAAGGTATTCATCGATAATACTAACAATAATGTCGTAAATATTTTAAATACAAGCAAAATATTAAATATCAGCCGGTTGTTTTTCTTATTCTTGATTGCACTTACTTGATTCACACTATAGATAAAAAGGGTTCCGGCAAATGCAGACAGCAAAAATACAAGTGTCAAAAACAAACACAATAAGAGATAAATTCGAACATATAGGACGATTTTATTAAAATCACTAAAAATAACATATATCCCAAACGGTATTATTAGGAATAGACTTGATAGGTATAAATTCATTAATAGCTTTAAAAGCAAGCAGAAAGAAATTTTTGTATTACTCCATCCGTTTAACTTTAAAATTCCTATTTCTTTTAATCTGTAAACATAATATGTTGCAATACACAAAATCAGCAATACAGTAAGTAGTGAAAAAAAGCCTAAATTTAGGGGAGAAAAAAGCATTCCCAAACTAAAACTTATTGGTGCACTTGTTTGCATATCTATAGTATATCCCCTTTTTTCAAGAGAAGACTGTATATTTTCAATTTTTTTATAATCATTTTCTTGAATGGTAAAATACTTAATTTGCTTTTGAGTTTTATCATCTAAAGCTTTATACACAATTTTCTCTTTAGGGAATATACTAGGGCGTTTTCCAAACTTAATAGATGAGTCTGGATTTATGAATGTAATATCCATTTCTTTTTTACCAAAATCAGATTTTTTAAAATCAACTAGTCGAATTGTAACTTGTGCATTTTCTGCTAGAGTTTTCAATTCTTGGCTGGATATATTTTTTGACAGCTCAAAATCATAAATTGTTTCATTATTAAGGTATACCATTTTATCAGCAATCAAGAGAAAAAAGTAAATCGAAAAGAGGGCTACCAGTAAACCTATTCCTGTAAAAATTCTTTTCACACTCTACTACCTCACATTAATTTTTATTTGAGTTATTAAAATCGTTGATATAATAAGTTATTATATCAACGATTTTAATAATAAAATATATAGTTATTATATATTATATAAGTAATATTAATTTACTCTTACTACTTCTAAATTTTTATAACCGCATTTTTCTGTAACAAAAGGATTTTTGTGAGTTGATGCTTTTGTTGCTTCTACCTTTCCTTTTTCACCTTTTGCTGATGTAGTACCAGTTTTTTCAACTTTTTTGCCATCGTCGGATTGCACCCAGACTGTTACTTTAAATGCCAAGCCATCTTCTTTTTCATCTACTACTTTTGAATAAAGGATTCCATTTTCATTTTCTCCACCAGACCAAGTACCACCACCTTGATTTAAGGATTCAGAAGCTGCTATAACAGCTATTGAAAGTGATGCAACAATGACACAACCTGCCAATATACCTGTAATGTGTTTTCTTAATTTCATTTTTCATCCTCCTTATAATAACTTTTAATTTCTCGCATTTTCTCGTTTAATCTTAGAATTTCATATCAATTCAAAAAATTAGTTTGGACAAAAATTGAATGTTAGTATAATAGTGGATTATACTAGGTAGCCT
>Ga0208825_1000134_pt1 | contig 72549 bp, 60 predicted proteins | sample AD_UKC113_MetaG_FD_184450 | JGI IMG/M metagenome (GOLD analysis project Ga0208825, IMG submission 184450) | Active sludge microbial communities of municipal wastewater-treating anaerobic digesters from Hong Kong - AD_UKC113_MetaG (SPAdes)... | ecosystem: Engineered > Bioreactor > Anaerobic >...
AGTTGGTGGAGTCCTGGGTGGAGTGATCGGTAGTGATACTCAGCAGGAAGAACCAGTCCGAGCTATTGGTGAAATCAGGCAGCCAAAGCGCATTCACTATGTTAATCCCGTTTATCCTGAAATTGCCCGACAGGCCAGGGTTGAAGGCACGGTTATTGTGGAAGCGACCACTGATATTTATGGCCGCGTCCAGCAGGTCAAAGTCCTGAAATCGGTTCCCTTACTTGACCAGGCAGCTATTGACGCCGTTAAGCAATGGGTTTATGAACCGATGGTCATCAATGGCCGTCCACGGGGTGTTATTTTTGTTGTTACTGTTACCTTTAGCCTAAAGTAAAGTAAGAAAAGCTTATAATGGCTTTCGATATTTAAAAGGAGGTTTTCAACATGCAATTCGGTTTGATTGAAATGTGGCAGTCGATGGGCGCTGTAGCTAAGACAGTGGCCATAATTCTGATCGCTCTTTCCGTAATTACCATTTATCTATTCATTGAGAGGCAGTTGGCTTTTTCCCGGGCCAGAAAAAAATCCATGGAAGTCGCCCCCAAGCTGGCTGATCTGTTAAAGAACGGGCAGCTCAAAGAAGCTCTCGCCCTGGCTTCCAAAAAAGAATTCAAAGGAAGCCACTTAGCCAGAGTGACCGCTGCTGGAATTGAAGAGTATCTGGCTGGCCGGACGTCAAATCTAGCGGTTGATGAACAATTGAACTCAGCCCAGAGAGGCTGCGAACGGGCTCAGTCTCTCTTTACTCAAGAGCTCAGAAGAGGCTTAAGTGTCATGGCGACCATTGCTACCTCGGCACCATTCATTGGTCTGTTCGGAACTATTTTTGGTATCATCAATGCGTTCCGTGGCATGGCTTTGACTGGTTCCGGTGGAATCGGCGCTGTCTCGGCTGGTATCGCTGAAGCTCTGATTACGACCGCTTTCGGTATTGCGGTGGCTGTTATCGCCCTCTGGGCCTTCAATACCCTGAATTCCAGCATTGAAGTCTACAATACCGAAATGGAAAACACGACATCTCAGCTGACTGACTATTTCGTGCGGACGACTGAATCTAAGTAACGGCACTTAGCAAATTTTTTCAAAAAGAGAGAAAGACAATGGCTTTTTCAGTGTCAACGGATAAAAAAGAGACCGTAAAGTCTGAACCCAATGTCGTTCCTCTCTGTGACGTTCTTCTGGTTCTGCTCATCATTTTCATGATCGTTACCCCCCTCGTTCAAAAGGGTGTTGATGTTCAGATACCGACAGCTCTTAATGCCGCTAACATGTCCGATAACCCGGAAATAGTTCTGTCCATCAAAGCTGATGGCAGCCTGTACCTCAAAGATCAGCGGATCACGCTCGATGGCCTGGCTTCGGCCCTGGAAGAGTCCCTCTTAACGGCCAAAGATAAGAAGCTGTATCTCAGAGCTGACCAGAATCTCGAGTTCGGCAAGATAGTTGATGTCATCTACTCGGTCCAGCAAGCAGGAATTGAGCTGGTAGGTATAATCACAGAGAAGAAAGCGACTGAGGGAACCTGATTTCCTTAATTTCGCTTTTATTAATTAAGCCACGAAAAAGGGGAAGCCAAAAGCTTCCCCTTTTTATTTTGTCTGGTAAATTCTTTCCAAACTTCTGGCGATTCCATGCAAAGGTACAACCTGTCGCTTAAGGCTTGAGCCTGAAACAGGTCTTTAAATTTCTTATAAATCTTCAGCCTTAAAGGCTTAGGGTATCTGAATTTCCCATCCCAGGCCCTGACGAATTCCTCCTCAAAGATCAGACTTTGAGAAAACCTCTCTCTGGCTATTTCCTTGAGCTTCCCCGGGAAGCGAAGCGTCCCTAAGCTAATCCAGGCAATTGACCCGGCTGGCACCTTTTCTAACAATTCCTCAATTACCTCTTCATATTCTCTTTCCCAGTTGTAATAATAGATGACCGGATCAAAGTGGAAGGCCACCTTATAACCATGCTCCACTGCCCGGGCGGCAGACCCTAACCTTTCTTCCAGGCTGGCTGAGCCGTTTTCTTCGGAAGCAATTATTCTCTTTGAGTTCAATGACCAGGCTACCACTACCTTGTCTGGCGGAGAAATTTCCAATAAGGAGTCAATGGAAGCAGTTTTGGTTTTAAGTTCAAGCCAGACTCCTTCCCGCTGCCTGAAAAGGCCCGCCAGAAAAGAGGCCTGACCGGTTATGGAGTCAAGGGCTAAAGAATCGCTTAGCTCCCCTGTCCCCAGCCTTACAACCTGGCTATTTCTGTGGCCGAAGAAAGCCTTGAGCTCGGCTTCAAGCTCGTGGCGGTTGACAGCTATGGTCAGAGGCTGAAGGTCAAAATAGGCCTGAAGCAGGCAGTAGCTGCAGTCAAGAGGACAGTTAAGGTCAAGATCGAGAGTCCAGTAACCGCAGCCAACCGCCCCCCGAGTGCAGGGGCAGGGACGGATAAAAGCCTTTTCCCTGGTTAAAAACAGGGTCCTTTTGCTTTCAGCAATCGGGTCAGGGGCGAGTTGCAACTCTGACTGGATGTCTTCCAGGCCATCAACTAATTGAAATGGAATAGAAACCAACCGGCTCAAAATATTTTCGACCAGCGGAGAATTTTTGACCTGGCGGTTTACATAGATTTTTTTTAATTGTTTAATCCAGGACATCCGTCCAGCTACTCATCAATCTTGTTGTTTAAAATTTTAAATAAAGTATCCCACTCCCCGGCCTTTAGACTTTCGTTCAAATTTTTTAGGGCACTTTCCAGTTCGTCTTTACTCCTGGCTTCCAGCCAGATTGAGACCCCCGTTTTTTCTAAAGTTTGATCATAGTTGAGCCGACCCTGGCCAGGCAGGTTAATCTTTTTGATGGCTGCTTGAATTTCCCGGTTAAGGCAGCTCAACCGGGGTAAGGCCTTTTCTCTTAAGGCAGTTAGCAGCCTGTCAGCCGCCGGTGGCTTTCCTTCTTTCATCTCCTTCACCAGTGGTTCAATCTCCTGCTCGCTTAGAATAGCAGCCAGTGGTTTCGCCTGCCTTTTCTTCAAAGTAAAAAGCAGATCAATCAATTCTGCCTGCTGATTGTGATTAAAGGCGCCAGCCAAGCCAACGATCAGCTTTTGCTCTTCTAACGGAAAGGACAGGAAAAGCCGGGCAGTGGCAAGTTTCCAGCGGCCGCGGTGGATTCCGGGCAGAGCCCGGTCTAAAGCTGCCAGTTTGACCAGAGTTTCAATTGTTGGCCTTTCCGGCGGCAATTGCAGCCGGGGCAGAATTTCTCTGATTAGCTCTTCCTGGCTGAGACCAAACTCCAGAAATTTTTTTACCAGCAGAGCTTTTTCAGCTAAAGAAAAATCTCTTTGTGGATAATTTTCAAAAAAAGCCAGCCTCAAAATTTCAAGGTCAGTTAAGCCAGCTGGAAGAATCCGGACTGGAATCTTTTTCAGTCCGCCAGCCCGGGCCGACTCCATCCTTTTCCAGCCAGTCACCAAAATTAAACTGCCATCTTCTGCCTTTATTTTAACCGGCTCAGTTATTCCAACCTGCCTGACCGAAGCCAGGAACTTCTCATCCGGTTCGTCCAGAGTAAAATTAAAACGTCTATCTTTGAGCCTCAGATCGCTGAGGCTAATTTCTTTAAACTCCATGCTTCCATTCTAAAGAACATCCTGAAGTTTGTAAACTCAGGTAGAACTCAAGGGTTGCCCGGAAGCTAAAAATCTGCTAACTTTAGGAGAAATTATGAGACAGGAATCAATTGCCAGGCCTGAGTTTCGCGGTCCGGACATACCAGCCGGCCGCTTGATTTTTATTCCTTTTATGCCTTTCCCCGGGATCCTTTCTGACTTAAAGAAAAAAGCCAGCCGGAAAATCGGCCTCCATCAAAGCGAGCTTTTTTATCTTGAGAACCAGGCTATCCTCTATGGACCGGTCGGGGCTTCTTCGAGCGTGAGCTCGCTGGAAAAGCTCAGGCTGGGCAAGTTGAAAGAGATAATTCTGCTCAGCTACTGCGGCTCTCTCACCGAACAGCTGGAGATAGGCCAGGCTCTTCTACCCCTCTCCGCCCTGTCTGATGAAGGGACCTCAAGCCATTATTTACCCCGCAAAGACAGGCATTATCAGGTCTCAAAAGCCTGCCGGCAGGAGTTACTTGATCATCTGGAAAGCAGGAAATTGCCCTATGCCGAAGGGGCTATAGTTTCGACCGATGCTCCTTATCGTGAGACTCCAGCCTGGCTAAAAAAGATGCAGCAAAAAGGAATTCTGGCTGTTGATATGGAGATCTCAGCCGTGCTGGCTTTTTCGCGGTTTTACGGACTGGAGGCGGCCGGGCTTTTTATTGTTTCCGACCGGCTGTCTTTATCCTTCTGGCGTAATTTGATGGCCGGCCGGCAGGTCCGGTCAGCTACCGATAATTATTTCAGGCCCCTGATTTTTGAGTCTTAAAAATATATTAAGATTTGAGGCGGAAAACATGAAACCAAAAGTCCTTCTAACTCATCCCCTGTTAAAGGAAGCCATGGATTATTTAGCTCGGCAGACAGAACTCGAACTGGCCACCAGCGAAGACTTCCTTCCCCCGGCTGAACTGGCCGAAAAAATTCAAGATAAAGAAGGCCTCCTTTGTTTTTTGTCTGACCTGGTTGACCGGGAACTATTAGAAAAGGCTCCGGCCTTGCGAGCTATTTCCAATTGTGCCGTCGGAACTAATAATATTGACCTTAAGTCAGCCAGAAGCCGTGGAATTATTGTCACCAATACTCCGGATATTCTGACCGAACCCACGGCTGACCTGACTTTAGCTCTGATTCTGGCCACCACCAGGCGGTTAATAGAAGCTGATGACTTTTGCCGCCAGGGTAAGTTTAAAGGCTGGAGAATTGACCTCTTTCTCGGTCAGGGACTCCAGGGAAAAACTCTGGGTATTATTGGCCTGGGTCAAATCGGTCAGGCGGTGGCCCGGAGAGCTCAGGGCTTCGGGCTCAAAATTATCTATTATAACCGCCATCGATTGAGTCCTGAAAAAGAGAAGACTCTTAAGGTTGACTACCGCCAGCTTGACTCTCTTCTGGCTGAAGCCGACATTGTCTCCATTCATGCTTCACTCAATCCTGACTCAGATCATTTAATCTCGAGTGAGAAGCTCGCCCTTATGAAACAATCGGCTGTCCTGATCAATGTGGCCCGGGGGGCCATAGTCGATGAAAAAGCTTTGACCGAAGCCTTAAAAAATGGCCGGTTGTGGGCTGCCGGGTTCGATGTCTATGAGCATGAGCCCCGGATTGAGCCAGAATTGCTTTCGCTCAAAAATGTGGCCGTCCTGCCTCATATCGGCAGCGCCACCTATGAAACCAGACTGAAGATGAGCTTGATGGCTGTTAACAATCTGCTGGAAGCTCTGGCCGGGAAGAAGCCAGCCAATGAGGTAAAAGAAACCTGATGACGAAGATAGTGTTGCTTCTAATTGGCCCCTTATTAGTTCACTGCCGGCGGGTTAAGGCTGCCTGTCCGGTAGCCTTCCAAATCAAGGGCGACATACCGGTAGCCAAGCTTTTTTAAAGAAGCCACGGCCCTGCTTCTGATCCCCGGCTTCAACCAGAGGGAGAATTCCTCCGGGCTGATCTCAATTCTAGCTATTTCACCATGATGCCTTAATCTGACCTGGCCGAAGCCCAAGGAAATCAGGGCTCTCTCTCCTCTTTCTATTTTGCTCAGGAGATTCCGGTCAAGAGGCTGGCCATAGGGAATTCTGGAAGCTAAACAGGCCGCTCCCGGCTTATTCCAGTTGGGTAAACCAAGATATTTAGCCAGTTGCCTGATCTCGTTCTTGCTAAAACCAGCTTCCTCCAGAGGCGATCTGATCCCCAGTTCCTCAATGGCCTTCTTCCCCGGCCGAAAATCCTTAGTGTCATCAAGGTTGGAGCCTTCTACAATTTTATCCAGGCCTTTGTCTTTAGCTATTTGTTTGAGCCTGGAGAAAATAAATAATTTACAATAATAGCAGCGCTCTTTAGAATTTTTAGCCACGGCTGGAAGCTCCAGGCTGTTAGCTTTGACGATCATCAAACTGACCTGGAGGTTTTTAGCCAGTTTTTGAGCCGCCCGTATTTCCTGCCGGCTGAAGAGGGGCGTATCAACCGTGACGGCCAGAACCTTATCTTTAAGAACGTCAACTGCCACCTGGAGAAGCAGGCTGCTATCCACCCCTCCGGAAAAAGCGACCAGAACACTGCCGGCTGTTTTCAACTCGTTTTTTAATCTTTCATACTTTCGGGCCAGGCTTTGGCTCAGGGGCCGGCCGCTTCTTTTCTTCAGCCTGCTTTTTCCCCGCTGCTGACTGCCGTTTGTTTGCATCACGACTCTCTTTTTTATCGTTCTTTCTTATTTCTTATTTTTTTCTTCAGCAGCCAGATTGAAGACTTCCTTGACCAGTTCTTCCACGATTTTCTCCGCCGGCACTTTCTTAACGACCTTTCCCTTTTTAAAAATTATGCCTGTCCCCTTCCCGCCGGCCAGGCCGAGATCCGCTTCTTTAGCTTCTCCCGGACCATTGACCGGACAGCCCATCACCGCCACCGTCAGATTAGCCTTGACGGCTGAAATTTTTTTCTCCACCTGACTGGCCAGCTTTTCTATGTCTATCTGGCTCCGGCCACAGCCCGGGCAGGAAATAAAGTTTATTCCCGACTCTTTTAAGCCCAGATCCTGGAGGATCAGGTTGGCCACTTCCACTTCTCTTTCAGGCGGAGCAGTTAGCGAAACTCTAATCGTATCAGCCAGACCTTCCCGGATCAGCAGGCTCAGGCCGGCGGCCGACTTCAGACTGCCCCGGAATAAAGTCCCGGCTTCAGTGATTCCAGCGTGAAAAGGATAATCAACCTTGTCCGCCAGCAGCCGGTAAGCTTCCACGGTTCTCCCGATATCAGAAGCTTTAAGGGAAATTTTAATATCATAAAAACCCAGATCCTCGAGGAGCTTTATTTCTCTGAGAGCACTTTCAACCATAGCTTCTGGAGTAACTTCTCCATATTTAGACCTTAAGTCCTTTTCCAGCGAACCGGAATTAATGCCGATTCTAATTGGAATTTTTCTCTCCTTAGCCAGGGCAACCACCTCTTTTAATTTGCTCCTGGAACCGAAAGTCCCTGGATTAATCCTCAGGCCGTCCACTCCAGCCACAATTGAGGCTATGGCCAGCCGCGGGTCAAAATGGATATCTGCAATAAGCGGCAGATTGACTTTTTTCTTGATTTCCCTGAGGGCTAAAGCATCAGCCATTTCCGGCACGGCCAGCCGGATCAGCTGGCAGCCGGCTCTCTCCATCCTGTTAATCTGTCTGACCGTCGGTTCGACCTCAGCCGTTCTGGTTTTGGTCATTGACTGGACCACGATCGGAGCTCCACCGCCGATTTCGACCTGTCCAACCCTGACCACCCTTGTCTGTCGCCGGGGGAATAAAGGTTGGGTCATCTTTTCAGCCAATCCTAATGATTAAAGAGGTGACTCAGGCTGTCACCTATTTTTTTAAAAACATCACCGAGGCTTTTCCAGCCAGCCGGCATGGTTTTAACCAGATCATTTAAAATGACAAAACCCATGATAAAAATGACCAGCAAGAAACCAATCTGCAGCCAGATTTCTCTCATCCTGGGGCTTAGATCCCTTCTAATAATAGCTTCAATCATCAAGACAAAAATCTGGCCGCCGTCAAAAACCGGAATAGGCAGCAGGTTCAAAATCCCGAGCTGCAGGCTGATAATGGCAATCCAGGACAGCAGCTGCAGCAGTCCCATCTGCATAGCCGCATAAGAAAATTTGGCGATTTCAAGTGGACCACCCAGTTGTTTGGCTGAGGCCCGGCCGGTAAACAGGTCTTTTAGAAAATTCATGACCAGAAAGGTGTTTTTGGCATTGTCATTCAGACTGCGGGCAATGGCCGGGAACAACGAGTACTTCTGGGTAACCGATTTAGCCCCCTGCATAACGCCAATTTTTCCTACATTGCCTTCTTTTCTGGGAGTAACAGTCAAATCAAGAGTCTGCCCCTGACGATCAACAGTAATCTTGACCGGTACCTCCGGATTCTTTTCTATTTTCTCCACAAAATTATAGAAAAAGACCGGCTGGTCGTTAATGGCCAGCATGACGTCTCCTGGTTTAACCCCCGCTTTTTCCGCCGGCGAACCGGGAGTAACCATCATGACCTGGGTAAGAATTTTCGCCCGGAAGCCGGCATAGCCCATGTCATACTTGGTAATTTTATCAGTCTTGAGTGGAACATTTAGAATCTGGCCAGACCTTTTAACCTCCAGGGTTAAAACCTGGTCAGGCTTTGAGCCAATATTTATTTCGACATCATTCCAGGTTTTTACCTGACGGCCATTGATTTTAAGAATTTCATCCTCAATCAGCAACCCGGCTTTTTCTGCTGGTGAACCAGGATCAATATAGCCGATAACTGGCGGCTGTTCCTGATATTCAGGCACGGTCACTCCGGCCATATTGATAATGGCCACCAGGACGATGGCCAGAATGATATTCATGATTGAACCCATGACCATGATCAAAAACCGCTGAAACCGGTTTTTAGCCATAAAATCATCCGGGGCTAATTCCCGGTTCTTATCGAACATACCTTCACCCAGCAGTTTCACATAACCGCCGAGTGGAATGAGGCAAACCCGGTAATCAGTCCCCCCCTTTTTAAAACCAAACAGGCGCTGGCCAAAGCCTAAGGAAAAGACTTCGACTCTAACCCCGACCAGCTTGGCCGTAAAAAAATGTCCGAATTCATGAATAAAAACCAGCACGCCGAAAACAATGATAAAGGCCACTATGGTGCCGACAATGGTCATTTCTACTTTCCCTTCATATTGACTAACTGATTTAGATATTGATTAGCCATAATTCTTGTCTTCCGGTCTATTTCAAAAATATCCTCAATTGAGCTGATCCTGCCCGGTTGAGGCTGCCGGTAGCAATGATCAACTATTAAATTTATCTGGCCGAACTTAATTTTGCCATTCAGAAAAGCGGTCACGGCCACTTCATTGGCGGCATTCAGCCTGACCGGATAACTCAGGTCAGCCAGCAGGGCTTTTCTGGCCAGGAAAAAGAGTGGATATCTCTCTTTCTCCTCCACCGGATAAAATTCCAGACCGGTCAGGCTGGCCAGATTGAGAGGTGGCAGGCAGGATTCCAGCCGCTCGGGATAACTCAAGGCATACTGGATCGGGATTCTCATATCGGTCTGACTTAATTCAGCCAGGATCGAGCCATCCCGGAACTCAACCAGGGCATGAACCAGGCTCTGAGGATGAATCAGGACCTGCAACTGGTCTGGCTCCAAATCAAATAACCATTTAGCTTCAATTAGCTCCAGGCCCTTATTCATCAGAGTGGCTGAATCGATGGTCACCTTTTTCCCCATGCTCCAGCGCGGATGTTTTAAAGCTTCCTCCACCCGGCGGTCAGCCAGATCACTTAAAGGCAGGCGGAAAAAAGGACCACCGGAAGCTGTTAAATAAACCCTTTTAAGATATTTTTTTCTTTGCCCCTGAAGACACTGAAAAATAGCCGAATGTTCGCTGTCAACCGGAATAATCCTGGCCCCTGTCCGGGAAGCTACCTTCTTTAAAAATGGGCCAGCCACCACCATTGATTCTTTATTGGCCAGAGCTACATCTTTCCTGGCCTCGAGAGCGGCCAGGGTTGGTTTCAGCCCGGCGATGCCGGTAATAGCAGAAACCACCAGATCCGCCTGGAGATCAGTGACCAGGTCAATCAATCCAGTTTCACCGGCTAAAATTTTTGGGCCGGTTCGACTAAACTTTTTCTGCAGGCGAAGTGAATCGGCCGGTCTTTTAACCGCCGCCGCCTGCGGCCTGAATTCTTCAATCTGTTCCGCCAGCAGTCTGATATTTTTCCCGCCAGCCAGGCCGGTGATTTCAAATTTCCCGGGATAGTGGCGGATGACATCGAGCGTGCTGCTGCCAATTGAACCGGTGCTCCCGAGGATAATGACTTTTTTTCGGCTTTTATTCATCTTCAATTGTTATTCAGATTGTCTTTTATTTAATGATCAGCAGTTTCATCAGATAATAAAAAAACGGACAGGCTAAGGTAAAGCTATCAATCCGGTCCAGGATACCACCATGACCGGGAATAAGATTAGACGAATCTTTAACTCCAGCCGCTCTCTTAAAAAGCGACTCAAGCGGGTCAGCCACCTGGGCCCCGGCATGGACAACAGCGCTCAAAACCAAAATCTCTAATAAGGGGAACCTGGGCAGAAGAACAGTTCTGGCCAGCCAGCCGCCGGCCACGGCCCAGATAATCCCACCGATGGCACCTTCCCAGGTCTTATTCGGGCTGGCGATCGGAGTCATTTTGTGACGGCCAAATTTCTTTCCGATCAAAAAAGCCCCGGTATCTCCCAGAAAGATAACTGTGAACAACAGATAGAGCCAGAGTAACCCAAAATCCCTTCTAATCCAGTAAAAAAAATTGATAGTCAGGCTGACATAGATCACCCCCGAGACGGTTACGCTGAAAGAGCCGGGGAAAATGGCCAGTTTCTCTAAGGTATTGGTGTCAATGACAAAATAGACAAACGCTATGATGGTAATCAGAGTAAAGCCCAGTAAAAAAGGGAACTGATCAAAATAGAAAGTAGCTCCGATGATTAAAGCAAACAGGCAGCCCAGTAATTTTTTGGGATAAAATTTACGCCGGTTGCTTAAGTTATAGAACTCCAGCAGCCCGCCAATAATAATCGCCTGGACCAGGAGAAAAAAAATCCAGGGTGGGGTAAACTGGATGATTAAAAATAAAACCGCAATTAAAATTAAAGCTGATTTTGTTCTTTGAGCTAAACTCATCCCGATTAATCTTCTTTCTGGCTGACGCCCCCGAATCTTCTTTCCCTTTTCTGGTAATCAACAATGGCTTGCAAGAGGTCTTTTTTCCGGAAATCAGGCCAGAGAACAGGAGTAATCCAGAATTCAGTATAGGCGCACTGCCAGAGTAGGAAATTCGAAAGTCTCGTCTCGCCGCTGGTCCTGATCAGCAGATCAGGATCAGGCAAATTAGCTGTATCCAGGAAGAGCGAAAAGGTCTTTTCATCCAGCTGATCAGGCTGGACAGGCTTTTTCAACAGCTTTTGGCAGGCCTTGAGTATTTCCTGCCGGCCGCCATAATTCAGGGCCAGAATGAGAGACATCCGGCTATTGTTTCCGGTCATTTTTTCCAGCCGGTTAAGTTCATGACGGACAAAAAAGGGGATACCTTTTCTCTCTCCTATAACCTGCAACTTTAAATCATGATCAATCAGGGTCTTTTCGGCTTGTTTGAGGTTTTCGGCCAGCAATTCCCAGAGAGTTTTGACCTCACCTGGCGGTCTTTTCCAGTTCTCCTGAGAAAAGGCATAAAGGGTAAGGTATTTTATTCCCAGGCGGGCAGAAGCCTCGATCGTTTCCTGAACTGATTCCTTGGCTGCCCGGTGGCCTTCGGTCCGCGGTAAATTCCTTTTTTGAGCCCAGCGGCCATTGCCGTCCATAATGATGGCAATATGAACAGGCAGGCGGGAAAAATCTATCTGATCAACCAGTTCGGCCTCAGGGCTGCCTGGCTGGATGTAGTCTTTAAGATTATCAGGCATGCCAAACATTATAAGTAGCCTTAAGAAATTTGTCAAAAAAGCCGGTTTTATAGACAGGCTGGCGGGTCTATGCTAATATTTTCAAAAAGAGGATGATATGTGCCTGGCAGTACCCGGAAAAGTAATCAGTTTAAATGACAACGGGACAGGTCAGGTTGACTACTTAGGCAGTCAGGTTCTGGCCAATTTTTCTCTCCTGTCCGGCATCAGAATTGGCGACTGGGTTATAGTTCATGCTGGTTTTGCTATCTCCAGGCTCGATCAAAAAGAAGCGCGCCGGACTCTCAAGCTCTTCCAGGAACTGGAAAAGCAGTCTTAGGGTAGGGGCCATGACCGGGCCAGTTTTTCACCGCACGCCTTTCTCTGACTGGAGAACAAGAGAAACCACTGACCATTTGCTTCGGGCCATTGAAACCGAAACCAGACACCTCCCCGCCGCTCTCAAGCTAATGGAAGTCTGTGGTACCCATACCATGGTCCTCCATCGCTCAGGCTTAAAGCCGCAGCTACGGGCAGCCGGGATTGAGCTGATTTCAGGACCTGGCTGTCCGGTATGCATTACACCTGATTATTACCATGAAGCAATAATTGACCTTCTGACCGCCCGTGATGATATTATCGTTTGCACTTTTGGCGATCTGACCAGAGTCCCGACCAGGAAAGGCTCTTTACAAACTGTTGTCCCGCAGCCTGGTTCCAGGTTGAAAATAGTTTACTCTCCTGAAGAAGCTATCAAAGAAGCCTGGAGTCAGCCTGACAAGCAGGTAATCTTTTTTGGCGCCGGTTTTGAAACTACTATTCCGGGCATCGCTTTTACCGTCAAGACAGCCTCCGAACTGAATTTAAAAAATTATTCACTCCTGACAGCTTTCTGGTTGATTCCACCGGCCCTAAGGGCCATTATTGAATCGGGAGAGCTGGCCATCAACGGCTTTATCTACCCGGGGCATGTCAGTGTCATCATTGGCGAAAAACCCTATGCCTTTATCGCTGAAAAATATCATCTGCCGGGAGCGATTTCCGGTTTTGAGCCGGCCGACATCCTTCTGGGCGTTCTATCAGTGGTCAGACAAATAAGAAGCGGGAAGCCGCGGGTCGCCAATGAATATCAGAGAGTGGTCAAACCTCAAGGCAACCCGCAGGCCCTGGCTCTGATGGAGAAATATCTGAGCAAAACCGCTGCCGACTGGCGCGGACTGGGGATAATCCCAGATAGCGGGCTGAAATTGAAACCAGACTACTCTGCCTTTGATGCCCTGAAAAAGTTTTCGCTCAAGCTGAAGCCAGGCCAGACTGGAAAAACAGCCTGCCGGTGCGGAGAGGTACTAAAAGGCCTGATTGGTCCTGGCGACTGTCCCCTGTTTGGCCGGCAATGCTGGCCCGATAGCCCCCAGGGACCCTGCATGGTTTCTTATGAAGGAGCCTGCCTTGTAGAATACAAGTTTTCTGGAGCGAAACATCATGACTAAAGTCAGCCTGGAGCTGGGCAGCGGCGGAAGATTAATGAGGGATTTCATCTCGGAAAAAGTCGTCAGGTTATTTAAAAACCCAATCTTAAGTGAACTTCACGATGCCGCTCACCTACCCGGGGGCTTAGCTCTGACCACTGATTCCTATACGGTTGACCCATTGTTTTTCCCGGGCGGGGATATTGGCAGTCTCTGCATCAACGGGACGGTCAATGATCTGGTCGTTTCCGGAGCCAGGCCAGCCTACCTGACTCTGTCGCTGATCATAGAAGAAGGTTTTGAGCTCGAACAGCTGGAGAAAATACTTCAATCAATAAAAAAGACAGCCAGGAAAAATTCCGTAGAAATCGTAACCGGTGATACCAAAGTCGTTCCCCAGGGACAGGGAGGGAAAATCTATATCAACACCGCCGGGGTCGGGCGCCTGCTAGGCAGGCCGCAGCCCCGTAAGATTAAACCAGGTGATAAAATCATCGTCACCGGAGAGGTTGGAGAACATGGCCTGGCTATTATGTTGAGCAGGAATAACTTTCCACTTGTTTCCGGAGTCAAGAGTGATTGCGCGCCGCTCCTTTTTCTTCTTCCCCTCTGGAGGCAGGGCGTCCTGTGGATGAGAGATATCACCAGGGGCGGGCTGGCTACCGTCCTGGCTGAACTGGCTCAGACAATTTCTTATCCCCTGCTCGTAGAAGAAGACAAAATCCCCTATTCCACCCGGCTGCAGGGAGCAGTGGAAATTCTCGGAATTGATCCTCTCTACTTAGCCTGTGAAGGCCGGGCGGTAATAGTCGTGCCCGGCAGAAAAGCAGAATTGATTTTAAACAGGCTGAGGTCTAATCCTCAGGGAAGAAAAGCTGCCATTATCGGCGAGGTTCAAACTAAAACCGGACAACCGGGTGAAACCCTGCTCAAAACTTCTACCGGCGGGTTGCGGCTGCTTGAGCCTCTTACCTCAGAGCTGCTGCCGCGAATCTGCTAAAAGCCAGAGCCTGGCTAAGATAATCAGGCGGATTGCTTTTTATACCAGTCAACTGTTAGCCTTAAACCCTGCTGGAAATCAATATCCGGCTCAAAGCCCAGAAGTTTCCTGGCTTTATCGACAGAGGCATAGGAATCTTTGATATCTCCGGGGCGGGCCGGGGCATATTCAGGTTTTAGAGTTCGCCCCAGGCAGCTGGCGATTTCTGCCGCCAAACGATTGATTGTCATCCGCTCAGAAGAGCCAATATTAAAGACTTCTCCCCGGAAATGTTCAGCCTGAGCCGCCAGCAGGTTGGCTTTGACCACGTTGCCGACATAAATAAAATCGCGGGTCTGCTGGCCATCGCCAAAAATTGTGGGCGCCTGACCTCGGAGCATAAGTTTGATAAAAATGGGAATAACGGCTGCATATTGAGAATTAGGGTCCTGACGTGGTCCAAAAACATTAAAATAACGGAGGCAAACGGCATTAAAATTATAAAGATAGCTGAAGACCTGGCAGTATTTCTCTGAGGCCAGCTTCTGGGCGGCATAAGGCGAAAGAGGCTTGCCTTCGCTCCCCTCCTTCTTAGGGAAAACCTCATCATCTCCATAGACAGCTGAGGAGGAGGCTAACACAAAGCTCTTAACTCCGGCTTTGACCCCAGCCTGAAGCAAATTCAGTGTCCCGGTCAAATTTATGTCATGAGCCAGGAAAGGCTCGGAGATTGACCTGGGAACGGAAGCTAAAGCGGCCTGATGTAAAATTACTTCCATCCCGGTGGCCGCTTCAAGGCAGAGGTCCTGGTTCCTGATATCGCCCCTGATTATTTCTATTTTTGAGCTCAATCCGGCCAGGTTTTCTTCTTTGCCGGTTGAAAAATCATCAAGAACTCTGACCTGGTACTGGCGCTTAACCAGTTCCTCAACTATATGCGAGCCGATAAAACCAGCTCCCCCGGTGACCAAATAGTTTTTATGTTCTGGCATTTTTTATTCCTGAAGCTTATCTGTGCTCATCAAGATAACCGGCCTCATGGAGATAAGCCAGGACTTTTCTGGCACTTTCTTCGAGTGTCTCCCGGTCAGTCTCAAGGATCAGTTCCGGTTGAAGCGGCTCTTCGTAGGGATCGGAAATGCCGGTAAACTCTTTTATCTCGCCCTTGATGGCTTTTTGATACATGCCCTTCACATCGCGGGACATACAGACCTCCAGCGGGCATTTCACATAAACTTCTATAAAGTCGCCTATCTCCTGCCGGGCTTCAGCCCTGATCTCGCGGTAAGGGGAAATAAAGGAAGTCAGGACAGCCACTCCATTCCTGGTCAGAAGTTTGGCCACGAAAGTTACCCGCCGGATATTTTCATCCCGGTCATGGCGGGAAAAACCAAGATCCCGGCAGAGGCTCTGGCGAACAACATCTCCGTCCAGGCGTTCAACTTTTAAGCCATCTTCCCTGAGCAGGCTGGCCACCCGGTCAGCTATGGCTGACTTGCCCGAGCAGGGCAAGCCGGTAAACCACAGGGTAAAACCTTTTTGTTCCTGGCACATCAAACTACTCCTTTATTCATCTTTTTTACTTTATTTTTTATCAATTTTTACCAGCCAGTTGACAATCAGCTTATAACCTGACCTTTGAGATCCGGTACTGCCGGTCCGCCCAGCAGTTTAAGGACAGTGGGCGCAATATCAATAATACTGGCTTTTTTCTTTCCTCCGCCTGGCTGATCAGGATCGTAAAGGATGTAAATCCCGTCATAATCATGAACAGCATCATCGGGCCCGGTATCGTTTTCCTCAAGGTAAAGACTGCCATAGCCCAGTGTCCCGGCCGAGCGCCAGTATAAATCATCAAAATAGACCATGAGATCAGGATAATCGCCATTGACCACCGGATAGTGCTCCTGAGGTTTGATGACCACCGTCTGCCATTCTTCTCCCCGCGGCCCCCGGATAGCTTTAAGGCGAGAGGCCAGCTCATCGCGCACCGTTTCATAGTCGTCCGGTTTAATAATTCCCTGCGGCTCGCGTCCCTCAACATTTAAGAAAATGCGGGCATAATAACCGCCCCAGCCCCAGGCTCTGGTCCGCTTCCAGTCAATTTTAAGATTATCCACACTCTGACCGCGGACAGGCGGCTCAGAAATCACCAGGTCACCCTGTTCAATTAGCCAGTCATTGACGCAAAATGCCCCTTTCATCCCCTTGGCTCCATGGTCAGAGACCACCAGAACCGCTGTGTTTTGATCTATCTTCTTCAGGAGCTGCCCGATTTTCTCATCGAGAAATTGATAATAATCATAAATAGCTGATTCAAAAGAATTTCCAGGCTGGTAGAGGTGATGATTTTTATCCATAAATTTCCAGAAAGCATGGTGCATCCGGTCCACGCCGATTTCCACCAGCCAGAACAGAGACCAATCCTGACGGTCAAGAAGATAATCGGCCACTTTAAAATGATATTCGGTCATCCGGTAAATTTCTTTTAAAACCTCCGAGCGGTCTTCTGTCCGGAAGACGACATCAAACAGGAAAGGACCGAACTGCTTTTCTATTTCCGCCTTGAGTTCTTCCGGATAGGTGTATGATTTTTCGCTGGAAGGCGTTATAAAGCAGGAAATCAGTTCACCCTTGACCGGCTTGGGCGGATAACTGGGTGGAACGCCGACCAGAATGCTTTGTTTCCCCTGCTCGCCTAAATAATCCCAGACGGTTTTGGCCTTGACTGCAGTCGAGTTGGCAATCCACATTTTGTTATACTCATAACTTTTTCTATGCCGGAAGCCATAGAGCCCGAGTTCGCCTGGATCCCGGCCGGTGGCCATAACCATCCAGGCCGGAATGGTAATCGGTGGATCACAGCTTCGAAGCGGCCCGAAAACGCCGCCGGTCATCAACCGGTTAAGATTGGGCAGCTTACCTGCCCGGTCAAAGATTAAAGAAGGAGGAGCACAATCAAGACCTATAATCAGAAGTCTTTTGTCTTTCAATTGAGGTACCTTTCATTTCCTGACTGTCATTAATCACCGGTTATTCATTAAAAGGCTGTTTAAAGGATAAAATCACTCTGGCTACTTCCGGCCGCATCAGTTCAGGCGGCGGCACTTCCCCTTTCACCAGCATTTCTCTGATTTTGGTCCCCGAGAATTCCAGATGTTCAGACCGGTCGTGGGGGCAGGTTTTTTCATTCTCTACCGACTGGCATTTCCGGCAGAAAAAGAAAGAAGTAAAGAAAAGGGGCACAATCCCCAGATCAGGAAACTGTTCAAAAATTTCCTGAGCAGCATAAGGGGGGTAATAATTGCCGACGCCGGCATGATCCCGGCCTATAATGATATGGCTACAGCCAAAATTTTTTCTGATGATGGCATGATGAATAGCCTCCCGCGGGCCGGCATAACGCATTTCCATCTTTAAGATAGCCATGACCGCCCGGTTCTTAAGGTAATAATGCTTGATAAGCTCATCATAGGCGGCCAGGATAACTTCATCTTTAAAGTCTCCCTTTTTTTTTCGACCGATGACCGGATTAATGAACAGGCCATCCGTAAAGGTCAAAGCGGTTTTTTGAACATATTCATGGCCGAGATGAGGGGTATTTCTGGTTTGAAAACCAACCACTGTCTGCCAGCCCTTCTCCCGGAAAAGGAGCCTCGTCTCCCGGGGCGAAAGACGATAGCTATCGAAAGGTGTGGGCAGGAGATTAATCACTTCCACTTTTCCGCCCAGCAGAATGTCCTTCATGGCTGACAATCTGGCTACCCCTGGATGCTTCAGGTCAGTCGTGCCGTAAACCTTCAAAGCAAATTCTTCTTTATCATAGGGATATTTGTCCTCAAGATAGAGAATTGCTACCGGTTGCCCGTCTTCTGACCGCAAAGCCACTTTTTGTCCGATTTCTAACCGGTCAGCTGTTTCGCGGTCGGCATCAAGAACAATGGGAATAGTCCAGGGCAGGTCGTTAGCCAGCCTCATCTGTCTCAGGACACTTTCAAAATCAGGGCGGGTCAAAAAACCTTCTAAGGGAGAATAGACACCGGTGGCCATGTTCTCCACATCCGAGGCGAGATCCGGATCAAGGGTGAGAGAGGGCAGCCGGTCAAGACTGCTCAGAGTCTTCTCCTTTTCACCTTCCTCCAGCAGCCGATTTATTAGTTTTCCGCCATGGGGATTAATCATCAATTTCTCCTTAAGGTTTGGCTTGGGGACTGGAAGCCGCTGCTCAGTCAATATAGCCGAGAGCTTTTAGCCTTTCCTTGATTTTTTCCTCTTCTTCCGGGGTAAAAACCTCTTTGTTTTCTTCTTGCTTAGTCAGATTTTCCCTTAAAACTTTGGCCACATAACTTGAGACCGAGCTGATGTCTGTTCCCTTTATTTTTTCTTCTATTTTTTTATAAAGAGAAGTTGGAATGGAAACTGAAGTGAACTCTTTTTCCATTTTTCCTCCTGAGGAAATCTTATATAACAGACTGAGCTTTTTTGCAACTGGATTCAGGCCCAAGGCCAGCCCGGAACCTGAACCAGCGGGCGGTAAAACCGGTGCAGAGCCCGGTAGCCATCCAGCCATCAACCTGATGGCCGGCTGGCTTTCTTGACAAAACCTGACGGGCGTGATTTAATTTTGTTTAGTTTGCTGTCTATTTCTATGAGGACAAAACAGGAAAGAGGTAAATTAGCCTTTTAAGATGGAAAAAGTTACCCGCCATTTTCTTCAGGGAGTTTCTTATTCAGGCAGCCTTGAGAAAAGCCTCAAACGCCTCGAAAGCCGGCTGGGTCTGAACCTGTCGCTGCGGGGTGATAAGCTGATTATTGAAGGTTCGCCGGAAAAAGTCCAGCTGGCCAGAAAGTTCTTTGATAGGCTGCAGGAACTCGAAAACCAGGGTTACCATTTAAGAGAAGAGGATTTTCAGATAGCTCTTGACTTCATGGAAGAAAATCACGGGCAACTCGAAGATTATGCTCCGGCTGAGCCTCTCTGCCTTCAGCGGAAATCTGTTGCTCCCAAGAGCCTCAACCAGAAAAATTATATGGAAGCGATTAAAGATTATGACCTGGTCTTCGGCATTGGTCCAGCCGGCACCGGCAAAACTTATCTGGCCATGGCGTTAGCCCTGTCCTATTTGCAGGGCAAGCAGGTTAGCCGCATCATCCTGACCAGGCCGGCGGTTGAAGCCGGGGAAAAGCTTGGCTTTTTGCCGGGCGATATGTTTCAAAAAGTTAATCCTTACCTGAGGCCGCTATATGATGCCTTATTTGATCTGACCTCCTATGAACAGGCCAACCGTCTGATCGAAAAAGGCGTTATTGAGATTGCCCCTTTAGCTTATATGAGAGGGCGCACCTTAAACAATGCTTTTGTCATTCTGGACGAAGCTCAAAATACCAGCCGCGAACAGATGAAAATGATTCTGACCAGGCTGGGGTTTGATTCCAAACTGGTGGTAACCGCCGATATCACCCAGATAGACCTGCCTCAGCCCAGAAACTCAGGGGTTCTTCAGGCCATTAAAGTCCTGTCTTCAATTAAGGAGATTGCTTTCGTTTACTTTACCGAAAAAGATGTAGTTCGTCACCCGTTAGTGGCCAGGATCATCAAGGCCTATGCCAGGTCAGAAGCTCAATCGCTTTAATTATAAAATCAGATGAAAATTATTCAGTTTCGCCAGTTGCGCCTGTTTAAGAGCGATGAAATTATGCCTTTCCGGAAAAAGACTCCGCCTGGCCCCAGAGAAAAACTTTCCTGGCTTAAAAAAACCGTCTCCAGCCCATTTTTTTATATAACTATTTTTTCCCTTCTGCTGTCCTTTGTCATTTCTTTTTTCCCGGCCAGGCCCTTGCCTTTGCCCAGGGTCGGGGAAATTGCCGCTAAGGATATTACCTCTCCGCTTGAACTTACCATTGAGGATGTGCAGGCCACTGAAAAAAGAAGAAGCCAGGCTGAAAGTTCAGTCCCGCCTGTTTATTTTTACAATCAGAGAATTATTTCCAGTGTCCAGGAAAAAATAAGGCAGATGTTTGCCCTCGGACGGGCAGCAGCCGCCAGTCAGGTGCCTGGTACCGTTCAGAATTTACAGGCCTCCCTGTCGGAAAACCTGGCTATTGACCTTGATCAACAGGCACTCGATCAGCTGCTCAAGTTAAAATTCCCGGTTGAGCTGGAAAATCTTTCCACCCAGATCATGGCTTCTATCCTGAACCAGGAGATTGTCCTGTCACGGGAGTTAATGAACCATGGCGAGTTGGAAACCGGACTCCTGGTTATTAAAGGCCAAGAAGAAAGATTGTTAAAAGCCGGAGAGATTATCGATCTGAAACAAGCCAGACAGCAACTCCTGTCTGAAATTGAAGCCCTGGAATTGCCGGCCCGAACCAAGGTTATTCTTCAATCCTGGCTGCCAGCCTTTCTCTCCCCGACGATCAGTTATGATCAGGCCGAAACGGAAGCCAGAAAACTCAAAGTCAGAAATTCAGTTGAACCAGTCTTTTATACTATCAAAAAAGGCAAGGTCATTATCAGAAAAGGCGATGAGGTGACCTCAGAAAGCCTCAAGCAAATTATGCTGATTAACCAGGAAATCAGCCAGCGGCCTAACTGGCTGTTTAATTTCTCTGGCCTGGCTATTTTATACTTTATCTTTTTCTATTTTATCTGGCTGGTTATCCAGACGGCTTCCAGAGCGGAAAAGAAACTATCCATCTTAGTCATGATGGGCTTGATCCTTTTTCTGAGTTTTCTGGTCACCAAAGCCAGCCTCTTCCTGGCTGAAGCCTTAAGCTCTTCGGCGGCCCTCGTTACCCTGGAAAAAGAAGCCCTGGTTTTTGCTTACCCGCTGCAATTTGGTGCTTTTCTCATTACCCTGGCCGCTTCAGCCGAGACAGCTGTCGTTTATTGTGTTATTAATAGCCTGCTTACCGGTTATCTGCTTAACGGCGATTATTTCTTAATTATCTTCATTCTTCTGGGCGGAGTCTCCATTATTTATGGCCTCAAGTATTTTTTCCCGCAGAGCCGCAGTTCCGTCCTGAAAACCGGGTTGATGATCCTGGCTCCTTTCCAGATCATTCTGGTCTTAATTTTCCATCTGATCAAACAGAGCTTCGAGAATCTTTCCTTTTTAAGCACAGAAATAGTAAGTGCCCTCGTGGGCGGATTACTCAGCGCCGCTATTGCTTATGTTTTGATGCCGGTCTTTGAAAGTATTTTTGGCTTTCTGACGCCATCCAAGCTGTTTGAACTCAGCAATTCCGACCTGCCTATTTTCCGCCGTTTAGCTCTGGAGGCGCCAGGCACTTATCATCATTCTCTGATTGTAGCCACTCTGGCTGAAAAGGCAGCGGAAATCATCAAAGCAGATTCAGTTCTGGTCAGAGCTGCCGGGCTTTACCATGATCTCGGCAAACTGAAACGGCCTGAATACTTCAGCGAAAATCAGACTCCTGGTTACGATATTCACCGCGAGCTGACTCCGTCGCTCAGCACCCTGGTCATCATCAATCATGTCCGGGACGGAGTGGAAATGGCCAGGAAGCTCAGATTGCCCAGGAGGATTGTTGATATTATTGCCCAGCACCACGGGACCTCAATTGTCCGCTATTTCTTTCATAAAGCCAAAGAAAGATATGATCCTGAGCTGCATAAAATCGAGGCCGAGGATTTCCGTTATCCAGGGCCTCTGCCAAAAAGCAAAGAAGCCGGCCTGATCCTGCTGGCCGATTCAGTTGAGGCTGCCGCCAGAAGCCTTAAATCTCCAACCAGAGAAAACCTCAAACGGGTCATTACCGAGATTTTCAATACTCACCTTCAGGATGGCCAGCTGGATGAATGCGGTTTTTCCCTCAAGGATTTGCGGGTCATGGCCAATTCTTACCTGACTACTCTTCATGCTATTTATCATCCCCGGCCAACCTACCCGGGATTTGATTTTGAAAAAAAAGCTGACAAAACCGATAAAGATAAAAAAGAAGAAGTGAAAAAAAACAATGGTCATAATAATAAACCAGCTGAAGAAAAAACCGCTACCCCGAAAAAGAATTAAGGACCTGCTGGAAAGGTTAAGCCTGAAATATAAAAGGCAGCGGGCAGAGGTAGTTGTCAGTTTTTTGGGTCCGCAGACTATGCGCCAGCTTAACCGGAAATACCGGCATCTGGATAAGCCAACTGATGTGCTGAGTTTTACCATGGATGAACAGGGACCGGACGGCCAGTATTATTTAGGCGATATCATTATCTGTCCGCAAGTCGCCAGCCGTCAGGCCAAACAACAGGGTCATTCACTCAGCCGCGAGCTGGAGATCCTGGCTATTCATGGTTATCTCCATCTGCTGGGCTTTGAACATGGGGCTGGTCTGGAAGAAGAAGACGAAAAGGTCAGGTCCCAGCTGCTAAAAAATTATAAGCCAGTACCAGGCAAAAGGCAGGTGGCCAGATGAGATTACCTCCTCTGGAACTGGCCGGCCTTCTTCTCAGCGGCTTGCTTTGTTTTCTTCTGTCTCTCTTTTACATTATTGTCTCCTATTACTCCCGCCTCGGTTTTTCCCGCTTGCTTGGCCAGGTTAAGACCGAAACCAAACAAAAAGTCCTTGATCACTATGATGAACTGAAAATAGCCGTTGATTATGCCCGGATGTTTTTCTTTCTGGCTTTTATAGTTTATGTTTATCTTCTCTGGCCAAAAGTCAGTCTCTGGCCCTTGTGGCTTTTTCTCGGCTTGGCCGCCGGTTATTTGATTCTTTTTGATTATTGGCCACGGCTGGCCTTTTACCTGGTTAAGGAACACGGCCTTGGTATTTTTTTGCCGGTCTTACGCGGTCTCATCTGGCTGCTGACCCCGGCCCTGATCCTGCCTCGCTTTTGGTTGAAAAAGGAAGAACTGAGGCAGGCGGCTGATCGCAGCCATGAAACTTCCGATCAGGAAATAGACACTTTCATTGATGAAGCCACCGAAGAAGGCATCATTGAAAAAGATCAGAATGAACTCCTGCGGGGAGTGGTCGAATTCGGAGACCGGACTGTCCGGGAAATCATGACCCCCCGGACAAAAATTGTAGCCATTAAGCGGGAAGCAACTATCAAACAGTTAAAAGAGCTGATCGTCCGGGAAAAATATTCCAGAATTCCTGTCTATAAAGAGCGTCTTGATAATATCGAAGGCATGGTGATAGCCAAGGATCTGCTGGAATATACTGATGAACAGGAGGCCGGCCACCAGATTGATTTTCTGGTCAGACCGGTGATGTTTGTACCGGAAACGATGCAGGTCAAAGAGCTGCTCAAAGAATTTAAAAAGATCAGGCAAAAAATGGCCATGGTCGTTGATGAATACGGCGGAGTAGCCGGCCTGGTAACGATGGAAGATCTCCTGGAGGAGATTGTCGGAGATATCCAGGATGAATATGATATTGAAGAACCACAGATTATCGTTGAGAAGCCTGACTCCTATCTCGTCCGGGGGGAAACTGAAATAGAAGACCTGGAAGAGATCCTGAAGACAGACCTGGCTGAAGACAATTATCTGACCGTCAACGGCCTGCTTAATCAATGTCTGGGGCGGCTGCCCCGGCCTGGAGAAAAAGTGAAAATAGGCGAATTCAATTTTGAAGTCCTGGAAGTTGATGACAAAAGTATTAAAAAAGTCCGGCTGACCAGAAATCCCTCCGGGCCTCAAAACGGAACTGATCAGAAGGAGTAAACAGGCATGCCAGCCAGAAAAAAAGAGAAAAAGAGCCAGTTTCGGACCGGTTATGTAGCTTTGGTTGGAAGACCAAATAGCGGCAAATCAACCCTGCTTAATACCCTGATCGGCCAGAAAATTGCCATCGTCTCCAATAAGCCTCAGACCACCAGAATCAGTTTGCTGGGGATTAAGACTACCAGCCGGGGTCAGATTATTTTTGTTGATAATCCCGGTATTCACAAGCCTTTGCATCTGATGAACAGAAGAATGATGAATTATGTCTATTCTTCGCTGGAAACAGCTGATCTCATTCTGCTCCTGATCGAAGCCAATAAAAAATTTGGCCAGGGCGACCGATATGTCCTCGAAATCTTGAAAAAGGTTAAGACGCCGGTTTTTCTGTTGATCAACAAGATCGACCTGGTCAAAAAGGATAGACTATTGCCGGTCATTGATAAATACAAAGATCTTTTCTCTTTTCGGGAAATAATTCCCATCTCGGCTCTTAAGGGAGATAATCTCGACCTCCTGGAAAACTTAATCTATGACTATTTACCGCAAGCTGAAAAAATATACTCGGATGAAGAGATAACCGATCAATCAGAAAGATTCCTGCTGTCAGAAATAATCAGAGAGAAAATTTTGAATCTGGTGGAAGAAGAATTGCCCTATACCACCGCGGTGGTCATCCGCTCGATTGAGCGGCCTCAGGCGGCGGACAGCTCTCCAGAGGGGGAAGAGGGTTCGAGAACCAGCTCTTCCGCTGGTCAGCCCCTGACCAGGATCAAAGCCGATATCCTGGTCGAAAGGGAAAATCACAAGGGTATTATTATCGGGCGCCAGGGCGGAATGATCAAGACCATCGGCACCCAGGCTCGAAAAGAGATAGAAGACATTCTGGAAAGCCGGGTCTTCCTCGAGTTAAGCGTCAGAGTAAGAGAAAAATGGCGTGATTCGGAAGAAGTCCTTGACCTGATTGAAGAACAAAAAGAATAAAGCTAGATTAATACGGTCAAAGTTAAAAGCCAGGAACGGTCGATCTTAACTCCTGCTTATTGACAACTTTCTTGTTTGATGAGAAAATTCTAATCCTTCCGGTGGTGAGTGTAGCTCAACGGTTAGAGCACTGGACTGTGGATCCAGTGGTTGGGGGTTCGATTCCCCTCACTCACCCCAGTTCCCATCTACTGAAGCGATTTTTCTTTCCTGTCCTTTCCTGCCGGTGATGATTTGAAGATGTCCGTGGCTTGGTTATAAGCCAACAGGTCAAAAGCCTAAACCTAATAGAACAGCCAGGCCTTTGTTTTTTATGGATTCACCTTCAAAGCTTGAGGTGGCAATATTGGTCAACCCAAGATGATAACGGCCTTCGACTGATAATTTAAACTTCTTGATTTTAGTTTCTATTCCGGCCCCCATGGTCAGGCCGATTTCGGTTTTTTTGTACATATCTTTTAGATCAATTGATTCGCCCTGACCGCCGGCCGCCGGGTTGAGAATAGCTTTAGCTCTGGTCAGAAAGCCAAAAGAAGGACCAGCCAGAATGACCGGCTTCACCGGCCCGATTTTAACCACCTTCCATTTCAGAAGGAGAAGTCCTTCGAGATAATCAAACTGGTACCGGGCCCGGTAAGGGAGATCATCAAGATAAAGATCAAATTTCGTTCCATAAGGCGCATAGAGAATTTCTGGCTGGATAGCTAAAGGCCCCACATCAAACGAAACAAAGATCCCGCCCGTAAAGCTGAAGCGGTTCTTAAACTGAGGCAAATCAGGCATGGCCGGACTGACCTTGAGGCTGGTCAGATTAAACCCGCTTTTAAGGCCAACTGTCATCCCGGCCAGACCACCCGCCAGAGCCAGGATTAAAAAATTGGCCAGAGCCAGAGTCAAGATTTTTTTCATACTGCCCTCCCTCTTCCTCAGGCTGGCCTGAAGCTATTTTTCTTCCAGTTGATTTAATCTTAAACTATTTTGAGCTTGATTGCCACCAAAATCCGTCAATTCAGGTTGTCCAAGTTGGCCGCGCCTCTCCCCTTTTCAGTCATCATCTGCCTGTTCCAAGCTCACTGCCCAATCCGGATAAGGAAGATCAGGCCCCTTGACTGAATGCCAGATGATTTTATTCAGGACAGTTTCCGGACAAGCATCTATTATTTTGAAATTTAACAGGGCAGAAACCAGGGCATTTTTTTTAAGCAGTTGATTCTGGATGTCCTCCGGCCGGGGATTGAGCTCATCCAGCGGAACCCGGTTGGCTACAGGCATAAACGGCCGGAAATCAGCCTGGCTGGTAAAGCAGTCAAACATTGGACTGGCCGCCGCATCAAACTGATTCATCGGCGGCAGGCCGAGAATCTGTTCAATTGTCCGGAGGAGGCTGGTGGTATTGTAATTGGTCTTAATAACTTCTCCTCTTTTGACATAGGGGCCGGCTAAATAAGCCGTCGTCCGGTAACCACTGACATGATCAAAGCCATTTTGAGGGTCGTCTTCAATGGCCATAATAACCATTTCGCGCCAGAAACTGCTGTGGCTTAAAGCCTCAACAATCTGACCGAAAGCCAGATCATTATCAGCCACGGCCGCTCTGGGCGTCGGCCAGCCAGCCCTGGTCCCGCTGGTATGGTCTCCTGGCAGGCAAACAAGGACGAGCGACGGCATTTCGCCTTTTTCCTCCCATTTCTTTATCTGGTTTTTGATATATCTGGCTCTCCAGACATCGGGCACGTCCAGGTTCCAGCCGACATAATCACGGGAGGTAAAGGCTTCAATCGAGGGCAGGCTGGGTTTACTGCCTATGACCACTTCCCCTTTTTCGTAGAGGTATTCTTCCCAGAAATCCTTCCAGCCGGGCGCCCCGGCCCGGGCCGGATCTTTCCAGCCACAGTCCGGTCCGGTAAATTCACCAAAATTCCAGATGGTCAGCCCGTGCCTCCGGCCATTATCCCAGATAAAACCGGTCGGGGCATAGGCTAAGGCGTCAACTTCATCTTCTCCCATGCCATCAGGGTAACTGCGTGGCCAGCCGGCAAAAGATTTTTCGAGATAATCAGTCCCGAAGGCCGTCGTTGACCACTGGTGCCCGTCGGCACTTAGAATTCCGCTGCAGTAGGTATTGTCCAGCAGAACAAATTCCCTGACCAATTTATGCTGATTGGGCGTAACCTCTTCACCGAAGAGGCACAGGGAAGGATTGCCGTTGCCTTCTCCGACATCGCCCAGAATCTGATCATAGCTTCTGTTTTCTTTAATGATATAAACCACGTGTTTAATTAAAGAAGGTTCGCCAACTCTTTCCGGTACCGGCACCGGTCTCTCTCCGGTCCGCGGTTTTTTTAAAGCCTCTTTGATTCTTTCCCGGTGAAGACCGGCCAGAACCCGTGAAGTCAATGACTTTAATTGTTTTTTGGCTGGCGGTTTAAAAACTGAGACTGAACCAGTGTACTGGTGGCTGTTAAACCCGGTCATCCCGGTCTTTTCATCGGTCTGCGGGCGGTCAGCCAGCCCTTTAATATTGGCTACCCAGAGCTGACCGCGCTGTTTGTCCCAGGCTACGGCCCCAGGAAACCAGCCAGCGGGAATCAGGCCAGCCAGGCTGGATTTTTTCTTCCCCGGTCTAAAATCAACCACCGCCACTGCATTCTGGGTGCCATTGGCAACATAGAGCCGCCGGCCATCAGGCGAAAAGCAGAGGGCGTTGGGTGAAGCCCCGAATAAATCAGCCGGGCTTCTTTTAACCCAGATGGTCTCAACCACCTGATCCCTGGCCGTATCTATGACACTCAGGTTATCAGCAGCAGCATTGGCACAGACTAAATATTTCCGGTCAGGAGACAGGGCCAGATCAGAAGCATGTAATCCGGTTATGATTTCTTTGACCATCTGACCGGAGGTCAGATCAATGACAGAAACTGAACCTTCACAGGCAACGAATTTTTCCTGATCAACCTTAACCGCAGTCCCGCGGCCGGCCGGGCCAACCGTATCTCCCGGGCCAGGGCGCCCGCCGCCCCAGTTGCTGACATAAGCTTTTGGCCCGAGGAGAACAACCTCATAAGGAGCCACACCAACCGGCATCTGCCTTAAAGTTTGGCCGCTTCCAGCCTCAATTTCAAGCAGGGTATTGGATAGATTGCCGCCAACATAGAGCTTCTGGCCATCCTGACTGAGAGCCAAGCCAGCTGGAATTTCTTCTTTCCTTCCGGGAGCACCGGCCGGTGGCAGAATGATAGTCTTAAATGGCTTGACCAGGCCATTCTGGTCAACCGAAAAAACCTTGATACTTCCGTTAACATTGCTGAGATAAATATAACGTCCATCAGGAGAGAAAATCAGGCCATTATAGCTCAGCTGACCCCTTTTATCAGGTTCAGGTATATTGGCCGAGGTCACTCCCGCCGGAGGTTCAGTTTGTTCTTCTGCCGGTAAATTTACTTTTTGCCTGATTTTTAAATCGTCCGGATCAATGATAACCAGCTCACTGGTTTTGCCAGAGACCGCCACCAGCCGGCCATCGGGAGAAATGGCCAGCGCCTGAGGCCTCAGAGACGGCAACGGCAGGTATGAGCCATAAGGAGAAACGGTTTGATTAACTGGCATGACCTGACCCTCATCTGTTATTTCACCGACTTTTTCGTCCGAGATAGGCGGTTCTTCCGGCCGCTGACAGGCCATCGCCAGTAAACCCAGGCTCAAAACCAGGACGGCTAAGTTCCCGAGGCAAGGTTTTGGTTTCATCACCATCTCCAGATCTTATAAAGTTCTTCCCTATCCTATAAAAGGCTCAACATGGCGTCAACCACAGTTTTTTAACCGGTCGGTCAGGAAGAATTTGGAAGAATTCTCGTCACAATTATCTTGGCAGAAATTTAGAAGTTCTTTTGAGCCAGACTTTATAGATTGCATTTAGCTTTACCCTTCATCCAAGGCTCTGAAAGGCTGGATATGGTGGCCATCAGAAGAAAAAGATCAAAATTCTATCCTTCTTTAAAATTCTACCTTTCTCTGCAGATCAAGCTGACCTTCCTACTGGGGCTGGTATTTTTTATCGCTATGGGCAATTCCGCCCTGGCCCGGGGGCAAGAGACCGCCTCTTCCGGGCCAGTTTCCATTCGCTACAATCTTGAACCAGGTCAAGTTATGACCTACTTACAGAACCTTGATTTTCAGATAACCTTAGTGGACAATCCGGCTGCTAAATTCAGAGTGAGTCTGGTCTGGCTGGTCAAGACAGCCGTTACCAGCCGGGAGGGAGACAGGACAAATCTTGTTACTCAGTACAACCTGAAGAGTAAAGACATTTATGGAAAAAAGGAGCTGGAAGCAATCCTGGGCCAGGAGGAAGCCAGAAATATTCTTCTCCCCTATGAGCAGGCCAGCCCGGTTTATATCTGGAATTTTTCCACTAATGACCGGGGAAAAATCCTTGACGGCTCATATAATTTTATTCAATCGTTTTCTTTCGTTAATAATTCCATATCTCAAATCTTCGAACTGCCAGAAGGCCAGCTGGAAAACGGCCAGGTCTATGAGGTTGAGGGAGAAGCCGGAGTTAAGGTCAATTTTCTGGGTGAAACGAGCCGGCCGCCCTATGATCTTTACTACTTTACCGGCCTCCATCCGGCCGGCCTGATCATTTATCTGATAAATAAGCAACTGGGGGTTCCCGATAAGCTGGAGTACACCGTCCACTATTCAGCCGCTGGCCAGAACCGGGAAGAAAAGTTCAGCCTCCTCCTGGCCGGTGTTCAGAAAAATCAATTAACCGAACTCTATAAAGACCCGGAAATCAAAGTGGCGGTGCTTAAAGCGGCTTTAACTGATAACAACCTGCCCATCTCGACCGACCTTGTTCAGGAGCTGCTCGAATCAAAAGACACCGAGCTTGAAATTCTGGCTGCTTCGGCCTGCGCTCTGAGAGGCCTGCCACCCGGCCTTAATCTTAAACCTTACCTCAAGACCAAAAAGCCGGAAGTCAGGTTTAACCTGGCCAAAGCCCTCTATCTCTATGGCGGAGATAGTGGCCCCATGCAGGAGCTGCTGACCAGCTCAGACAGCTATCTGAAGGACCGGGCTCAGGCTTTCCTCCATAAAAGCAATTATGTTCTGGCTGATGAAGACCGCCAGCTTTACTCCACCCTCAGAGACTGGTTTTATAATTCTGGCCAGGAAATACCGCCTGAACTCAAAAATCTCCCGGTAGAAAAGCTGCGCCATCTGGTTAGTTTCTTAAAACCTGATGGCCAGAGGCAAAATGGCTTCTTTAAATTCTTTTTGTCCGATTCAGATGAAGACCGGAAGAGGCCCTATTATCTTTATCTCCCGGATGATTATGATCCGGCCGAAAATTTTCCGCTGATTATCTATCTCGGCATGGGAGAAGGGCGGGGGGATCTGTCGCTCCTTTCTTTTTATAGCGCCCTTAAACTGGACAACCATCTCTCCAGGTATATTCTTCTTGTTCCTCAGGCTTTCGGCCGCTGGTGGGATAAAGAGGTAGAAACAGCGGTCAAAAGGACCTGGCGGCAGGTGTTCAATTCTTACAGTCTGGATACCAACCGGATCTATTTAGCCGGCAGTTCCAATGGCGGGATAGGAACAATTTATTATGCGACTTCTTTTCCTGACCGCTTGGCGGCCCTGGCCGAAAATATGGGTTTCCCGATGTTAAAGCCAAACAACTTTGATCTCAATTCAGATTTGAGCAAACTGGGCAATTTATTGAACAGTGAAGTTTTGATGACCCATGGCCTGGCCGATGACAATATTACTCCAGAAGGGGATAAAAAGGCTTATGACTATTTGAAAAAGAATGATATTGAAGTCTATTTTAAAACTTTCAAGGAAAAAAAACATAACATTGACCCGGCCGATATTATCCACCTGATTACCGGCATTTTTGACCGGAGTGTCCGTAATCCCTTTCCGGCCAGGATCAAAATGATCCTGACCGATCCCCCGTATCTACAAAGTTACTGGATCAAAGTCACCGATTACGAAAGCCTGCCAGCCGAAGTTGAGGCTGAGGTCAAGCATAATGACATCAACCTGGTCACCAAAAATATTAAAGGCCTGAGACTTTACCTGGACGAAACTCTAATTGATTTAACTCAACCAGTAAAAATAATTATCAATGGCCAGACAGGATTCCAGGGCTGGCTGGAGCCGAGCCCGGACAGCTTGTTCCTTTCGCTTAGAGAAAAAGACGATCCAGCCATGGGCTCCTGTGCCATTCTTGATCTGGCCATGCCTGATTGATCCGGCTCCCGGCTTCTGTCTGGTTTCAGATTAATTTCCTTTTTCTTCCCTTCTTATGCTATAAGCTATAATCTTAGACATACTAAAAGATTCAGGAGTTCGTGATGAAAAGCTATTTGTCCCGGCCCGAGCCTAGAAAAAACGTCAGCTGGTTGTTGTTTTTTGTTCTTCTTCTATCCAGCTGGTTAAGCCTGAGCTGCGGCGGAAAGAAACAACCGGTCCCGGCCGGCGGGACTCAAGTTGCTACTAAAATTCCAGACCGGCTGCCGGCCCGAATTGCTGACGGGACCAATAAAGAAGTCCTGGCCATGACCCTGGGCGAAATAAAGACACCGCTGGCCGATGGTACTTTTTATCCGGCCGAAGATAGAATTGTTCTCAACAACGGGCAGGAAATAAGTGATTATTTCAAAACCAAGCTCGGAATAAAATTTTACCGGCTTCTCGATAAAAGTATTTTCTCGCTGCCACCTTCGGGCTGGTGTACCTGGTATTATTATTACGGGGAAGTTAACCAGGAAGAAGTCGAAAAAAATGCCGTCTGGCTGGCTAAAAATCTTAAAGATTATGGCCTCGAGTACTGTCAACTTGATGATGGCTGGCAGGGTCGCGGCTTGGGTAGTCCGGTTGATTATCGTGACTGGTCAAACGTCAACCAGCGTTTCTCCAAAGGGCTGGACGGCTTAGCCAGATTTATCAAAGATCAGGGACTGGTTCCAGGCCTGTGGCTGGCCCCTTACGGCCAGAGCAATGAAGAAGTGGTTAAAGCCAGCCGGGCTTTCCTGTTGACCCCGGACGGTCAGTCCGCTTCCTCCACCTGGGAAGGTAAATTTTTGCTTGATCCCTCCAAGCCCGAAACTTTGAGCTACCTGAACCAGCTTTTCACCAAACTTTCGGCTGTCTGGGGCTTTGAGTATTTTAAAATTGATGGCCAGCCGATTGTCGTTGACGAGTACCGTCAAAGGCAGGAGTTCATGGCTTCTCCCGGCGACCCCGAACAGCTTTACCGGCGGACACTGGAAACTATCAGGCAGGCTATCGGCCCCAACCGTTTTCTTCTTGGCTGCTGGGGAACGCCCCTGGAAGGAGCCGGTATTTTTAATGGCTCCAGGACTGGCGGGGATATTGTTCCAGCCTGGGAAGGATTCCAGGTGGCGGTTGAAGCTACCATGAAGTACTATTTCCTTCACAATATCGTCTGGTACTGCGACCCGGATGTGATGCTGGTCCGTTATCCACTAACCCAGGACATGGCCAGAGCCTGGGCCAGCCTGCAGGGCTTGACCGGACAGGCTTTGATGGCTTCTGACCGGATGTATGATTTACCGGCTGACCGGGTGGAAATCCTCAAGCGGGTCTATCCGGCGGTGGATATCAGACCGCTCGATTTATTCCCGTCCAGTCGTTTTAAAAAAATCTGGGACCTCAAAATCAATCACCTCGGCCGTCAATATGATGTGGTCGGCTGCTTCAACTATGATCAGACACAAAGTCAGAGCCTGGAAGTCAAATGGACCGACCTCGGCCTCGAAGATAACTCCCGTTATCATATTTATGATTTCTGGAATAAAGAATATTTAGGCTGCGTAGAGAAGGGCCTCTATGTGACCATCCCGCCAGCCGGAGTAAGGGTTTTAACCTTAGTCAAAGACAATGGCCAGCCCCAGCTCATTTCAACTTCCCGTCATATCACCCAGGGCTGGGTAGAGCTGGAGTCACTCGCCTATGAACCGGAAAACAGGGTGATGCGGGGCCAGAGCCGGGTGATTAAGGGCGATCCCTACGAATTGAGGTTCGCCTTCCCCCGGAACGAACGCTATCTGAGAATAAAAAGAGTCGAAGCCCCCGGCTATAATTTCAGTTTAGAAAATCATGACGGCTGGGCAACGGTAACTCTCAGCAGCCAGTCAAATGACACTGTTTCGTGGGAAGTCTACTTTGAAGCGGGTGATGTTTACAATTATCCGGCCAGGACTCCGGCCGGACTCAGGGCAGAAATCAAGAGCTTGAATAAAGTCAGGCTTGACTGGCAGCCGCTTTATTACCTTAATGCCGGTTATTTTATTTATCTTAATGGTCAGCCTTATCTTTATACACCGGTTAACTGCGGCGAGTTGAGCGGGCTCAATCCGGATGAGGACTATCTGGTTGAGGTCAAGGGAGCCTGGCTGGATGGTTCGGTCAGCGAGAAAGCTGCTTCACTGCAATTGAGGCTGTCGGCTGCCCTGCCGGCTGAGGTCTATTTATCTGATCTTGAACCTGAAGATCTGGTCTCAGACTGGGGTTCTCCGAGAATGAACCGCTCCGCGGCCGGAACCCCGCTTAAAATTGGTGACCGGACTTACCGCTCTGGAATTGGAACTAACGCCAGGTCAGAAGCCGTCTTCGACCTGGGCGGAATATTCAAAACCTTTGAAAGCGAAGTCGGACTGGATGCCGCCTCCGGTGGCCGAGGCTCAGTTGAATTTAAAATCTTTGGCGATACTAAGCTTCTCTGGAAAAGCGGGCTGGTTAAGGGCGGGACTCCAGCCAGAAAGGTCAGAATCAAAATCAGCGGAGTCAGGGAACTCCGCCTGGTAACCGAAGATGGCGGAGACGGACCGCGTTCCGACCTGGCCGACTGGGCGGAAGCCAGGGTCAGAAAGTAGAAATCAAAAGCAGAAAACAAAAAAATAGATGTTTATTTTCTAATTGGAAAATGAACGTCAGTCTTTTCTTCGCTGCGGTCAGTAGCTGGAGCCGGTTCTGGAGATAAGTTTGAGATTTGCTGGCGGAGTTCCGGGGTCATATTTATTTCCGTGGCAGCTAAGATATCCTTCAGCTGGTTGACATTTCTGGCTCCAATAATCGGAGCGCTAACCGCCGGATGACTGCCCACCCAGGCCACTGCCAGGCTGACCGGATTATAACCATGCTCCCGGGCAAACTCTGTAAACCTGTCAGCCACCTCGAAGGCCTGATCATCATGGTATCTCGTTTTGTAGATCTTATTTTCGACGAGACGGCCAGAAGCAGGCTGCTTATTTTTTCCGTATTTACCGGACAGTAAGCCCCCGGCCAGCGGGCTATAGGGCAGGACACCGAGTTTTTCAGCTTCAGCCAGAGGAAAAATTTCCACTTCGGCCTGACGCTTGACCAGATTATACATCGGTTGAATACAGGCGACCGGAGCCAGGCTGTAAAGGGCTGAAATCCCGATGGCTTTTTCTATCTGCCAGGCGGCCATATTGCTCAAACCTAAATAGACAACTTTCCCCTGATGGACTAAGTCATCAAGAGCCCGGAGAGTCTCTTCGAGCGGGGTGATATCATCGAAACGGTGAATAAAATAGATATCAAGGCGATCTGTTTGCAGCCGCCGGAGACTGCCTTCGATGGCATACATGATATGGCGCCGGTTGGCTCCCATGGCATTTTGATCAGGCCCGGTCGGGAAATAAACTTTGCTGGTCAGGATGACTTCCTGGCGGCAATCTTTAATCAGCCGGCCCAGTATTTCTTCTGCCTGGCCCCGGGCATAGAGGTCAGCACAATCAAAAATATTAAGGCCCTCATCCCGGCAGACAGCCAGCATTTCAGCTGAAGTCTTCTCATCGGCTTCAGCTCCAAAAGACATTGTTCCAAAACATAATTCTGATATTTTCAGTCCGGTCTGGCCAAAATTTTTATATTTCATCTTTCCTCCTGTTTATTTATCTTTTCCAGGTCAAGTCCTTCTCCCCGCTGGTAAAGGCCAGGGATAGAAACAGGCAGCCGGCCCGAAAGGCGGATTTCTCCGCCAAGAGCCATAGCCGCTAGTTCCTGGGTCTCAGGCGTATTGCGATAAAGACAGAGATAAGCCTCAACTTGAGGCAAATGGCGGATAAAATAAGGGCTGCCAAAAGACAGAGCTACCACCGGCCGGCCGGCTTCCTTGATTTTCCGCAGAAGCTCAATCTGGGCCGGCACCAGATCAACACTCCCCTTACCGGCCTGGAGGCTGGAAAAGAGAGCAGCTATGACCACCTCAGCCTGAAGCGAAGCAGTTAAAGCCTCTTCTAATTTTTCCTGCCCGGTGTCCCCGTCAGCGTAAAATGTCTGAGCAGCAGGAAACCTTTCAGTCAGAGCAGCAGCTAACCTTCTGCCGGCGTAAAAATCACCGGGATCACTGCTTAAAGAAAGAATAACCATTTTCTTTCCAGGCCAGACTGGCAGAAGATTATTCTCATTTTTAACTAAAGTAATGGCTGACTCAAAAGTCTTCCAGGCAGTTTCTTTAAACTCTGGCCGGCCAAGAATCAGCGGCAAATCGTCAAGTGGAACCTGCGAGCTGCGATTGAGTCCCAGCCTGGCTTTAGCCGCCAGCACCCGCCGGACCGATTCTTCCACCCGGCTCAAGGGCAAATCGCCTTCCCCCACAGCCTGTTTCAGGTAGTTAATGACTTTAACCGGCTCGGGTGGGAGAAGAAGAAGGTCAACTCCAGATTTTAAAGCCCGGAGAGAGGCTTCTTCCTGAGAAAAATAACGCATAATGCCAGCCATCTCGATAGCATCGGTAACAATGAGACCTTTAAAACCCATCTTGTTCCTGAGCAAATCAGTCAGAATCCGCGGCGATAAAGTGGCCGGAAGACCCTGTTCAGGTTCAAGGGCAGGCACATAGAGGTGGGCAGTCATGATGGCTTCGACTCCCTGCTCTATGGCCTTTTGAAATGGATAAAGCTCAACTTTTTCCAGCCGCTCGGCATCGGCTTTGATGACCGGCAGCAGGCTATGCGAATCCTGGTCAGTATCACCATGACCGGGAAAATGTTTGGCGGTGGCTATCATTCCCTTTGACTGGCAGCCGCGAATAAAAGCTCCGGTCAGACGGGCTACCTGCTCCGGGTCTTCGCCGGCTGATCTGACGTTAATAATCGGATTATCCGGGTTAACATTGACATCCACCACTGGGGCATAAGTCATATGAATACCCAGAGCCCGGCCCTCGATAGCGGTAATGCGGCCCATTTCATAGGCCAGTTGTTCTGAACCGGTGGCGCCCAGAGCCATAAGCGGCGGAAACAGAGTCGCCCCGGTCACCTGATTGCCCGTTCCCCTTTCCAGGTCAGAAGCAATAAGGAGCGGAACCTTGGCCAGTTGCTGGAAATGATTGGTAAAATAGGCCGTCTCTAATGGTTCTCCCCCAAAGAGGATCAGCCCGCCTAAGTGATAATCACGGACCAGGTTTTCCAGCTGCTTGAAATCTTCATCCTGGCGGTTATAAAACTCCCCATGATAACGGGCGACCACCAGCTGGCCGATCTTTTCTTCCAAGCTCATTTTTCGCATGGTCTTTTCTATCCATTTTTGCTGACTGGCAGTCAGGCCCGAGTCTTTAGCCGGTCTGACCTGGGTCAAACAGCTGGCCATAAATACTACTAAAATAGTAGGGATTAGGCCCTTCCAGAGGTTTCTTGGTTTCATTGGTTTCTTCCTTTCCAAAACCGGCCAGTTTCTTCCGGTCTAAGGATGGTCAATTTATATTTAAATTCAAAACTAACCTTTAATCCAGCCATTAACCAGTATGATATTCAGTCAGCTTATTTTTTCAACCTAATCCAGAAAATAGCGAGCTAAGAGCAACACAGCGATGAGATAAACCAGCCAGTGAACTTTTCGGCCTTGTCCCTTAAAAATCTTAAGGAGCGAGTAGCTGATAAAGCCAAAAGCCAGGCCGTCGGTGATACTGACGGTGAGCGGGGTGACCACCAAGGTCAAAAAGGCGGGAATAGCTTCAGTGATATCTTCCCAGTCTATCCGGGCCACAGTCTTGATCATCATGAAACCGACAATAATCAGAGCCGGGGCAACGACCGGCCGCAGAACCTGGCCATTATCCACATAGCTGCCGCCAATCATTTCAGCTAAGGGGTTTAAGAACAAAGCAGCCAAAAAGAAAAGAGAGGTAAAAACGTTGGCCAGACCGGTGCGAGCTCCCTGGGCAATCCCGGTTGAACTTTCCACATAACTGCTGACCGTCGAAGTCCCGAGCAGGGTTCCAGTGACGGAACCAATAGCATCGGCCAGCATGGCCTCGTTGGCCCGCGGAAGTTTTTTATTCTTAAAGAAGCCAGCCGGGCTGCAGACCCCGACCAGCGTCCCAACCGTATCAAAAACGTCAAGAAAGAAAAAGACAAAAATAATTGGAATCAGCCCGCCTCTAAGGGCTCCGGCTATATCCAGCTTAAAAACTGTCGGGGAGAGAGAAGGAGGAGCCGAAAACAGGCCCTGGAATTTAACCACTCCCAGAACCAGACCTAACAGGGCTGAAGATAAAATCCCCCAGAGTAAAGCTCCCGGGATTCTCCTGGTCAGGAGAATAGCTATGACCACCAGTCCGAAGAGAGAAACCAGAACCGGCCGGCTGCCCAACCGGCCAAGCCCGACCAGTACCCCGGGAGTGGCAACCACGATCCCGGCATATTCCAATCCGACCAGGCCAATCAACAACCCGATGCCGGCAGCTATAGCCTGCTTCAAAGACTCGGGCACGATATCCACCAGCTTGCCCGCCACACCCAGCAGCGCTAAGAGAGTAAAAATACAACCGGAAATAAAATTAGCCCCGAGAGCTACCTGCCAGGAATAGCCCATCAGACCGCAGACGGTGACTGCAAAAAAAACATTGTGACCCATGGCCGGGGCCTGAGCGATGGGATAATTCGACAGTAGCCCGGTTAGCAAGGTGGCCAAGGCACTGGCCAAGCAGGTAGCCACCATAACCGCCCCGGTATTCATCCCGGTTCCTCCCAGAATAGCCGGCTGGACAAAAATGATATAGGACATAGTCATAAAGGTGGTCAGGCCACCAAGGAATTCTGTTCGGAAGTCAGTCCGGTTTTCACTGAGCTTAAAGGTTTTTGCTAACCAGGACTTCATTCTCCCGCCTCCTTTCGAGTCATCGTGGTTATAATCAGTTCTACTGGCTGGATAAAGTAATTTTTGCCCGCTGGGCAGCAATAGACTGACAAAATTTAAAATTTAATCAGGCTATAAATTGGAACTTCAGGGTGGGCCGCCGCCATCCGGCTCGAACCCTCCAGTGAGGTCAGCTCAACCACCGCTTCGAAAGCGGCCACTTTCCCGCCGAGCTGTTCAATCAGTTCAATCGCGCTGAGGCCGGAAGAACCGGTGGCAATTAAATCATCAATAATGATAACCTTTTCGCCCTGGCCCACGCTGTCCACATGAGCTTCGAAATACTCGACGGCATATTCATTCGGAGCCAGAATAGTCAGGGATTTCCGGGGGAGCTTGCCTTTTTTCCTGATCAAGCTGAAACCAAGCCTTAGCTCCCGGGCCAGGGCCGCGCCGAAAATGAAACCTCGCGATTCAATGGCCGCTATCCTGTCAGGCGAGTATTCTCTGGCGATGGCCGCCAGATCGTCAATCGTCTGATTGAAAGCTCGCCGGTCCTGAATGACCGGTGTCAAATCCTTAAAGATTACTCCCTTCTTCGGGAAATCCGGAACATCAACAATCATTGATTTAAGATCTAACATGATACCCATCCTTTCAGTTGAAAAGTTGCCTGCTCCTCAGTCTAATATATCCAGGTATATTCAAGAAACAGGTGCACCCTGATTCAAGCAATTTAATCAGTCTCTTTCCGTCCTTCCTTCCCGGCTCTTCTTTTTCTGTTATTATTCTGGCTGGGGAAAAAGCCAGTCCCGGGCTCCAGGCCAGAAAATTTTATCCGCCGCTCCTTGTCGCCAATGACTTCGATAAAAATCTTGATGACCTTAACCCCTTTGATTTCAAAAGGTAATTTTTCTGCCCACTCAATAGCCACCACCCCGCTGCCCAATAAATCCTCCAGACCAAGGTCGGCAATTTCTTGAGCTTCTCCCAGCCGGTAAAGATCCAGATGATAGACAGGCACCCGGCCCTCATAAATGTTAAGCAGAGTGAAGGACGGGCTGCAGACATAAGTTTCATCGCTGACCCCCAGACCGGCAGCCAGCCCGCTGACTATCAGGGTCTTACCCGCCCCGAGCTCGCCAATGAGCAGGATGACTTCATCTCCGTCGAGGCTTTGACCGAGCTTTTTGGCCAGGTCGAAGGTCTCTTCTGGCGAACCGGTGGTAAAAATCAAATCAGAGCCGTCAGCCTTCATTATCCTCTCCACCCCGGGCCACTAAGGAAATGGCTGAAGGCAGATAGCGAATTAAATCGGTGGCCAGGAGAGGCCTCTCCCCTATCTTATCCGCGGCTAAATCCCCGCTCAGCCCATGAACAAAGACGGCATTGACCACCGCCTGGGTAAGATCCTTAGTCTGCATGACTTCAGAAGCGATAAAACCGGAGAGGACATCGCCGCTTCCGCCTGAGGCCATGCCCGGATTCCCGGTTGGATTAACCATGACTCTTCTGGCGGGAGAGACAATCAGAGATTTGTAGCCTTTAAAAACCAGATGCAGATGGTATTTGGCGGCAAACTCAGGTACAACTTCCAGCCGGCGGCGGAGGGCTTCGGCAGTTGGAATTCCAGACAGCCTGGAAAATTCTCCAGGATGAGGAGTTAAAACTGTCTTAGCCGGTAGAGACGATAGACTTTCCCGCCTGGAGGAGATGATATTAAGCCCGTCGGCATCAATAATAACCGGCAGTTTGGTCTTTTTTATCCGTTCTAATAAGTTTAAGACCAAAGAAGAAGTCTCAGGATGAGTGGAAAGACCGGGTCCCAGGAGCAAAGCATCCTTGCCCTCCAGAAGCTCCAGCACCCGGCTTAAGGCCCGCTCAGAAATAGTCCGGGCACTGGTTTCGGGCAGGGGCTCAGTCATCAATTCCGGCCTGGTTTTAGCGATAGCCGGCAGGCAACTGTCAGCCGTGGCTACAGTTACCAGGCCAGCCCCCATTTTCAGGGCGGCCTTTCCGGCCATAGCCGCGGCTCCGGTTTTGCCATAAGAGCCAGCCAGAACCAGTAAATGGCCATAGCTGCCTTTATGAGTGTCTTTCTCCCGTGGTTGAAAATATGGCTGGAGGGAATCAATTTCAACCAGCTCCATTGAAAAATCCGGGCGGTTGAAAAGAAAAGGTGGAACGCTGATATCAGCCACATAGAGTTCGCCAGTATAATCTTCAGCTGGCGGGAAAATATGCGCAATCTTGGGCGCAGCCATGGTCACTGTAAAATCAGCTTTAACTGCCGGGCCGATAAGTTCAAAACTGTCAGCCGATAGCCCGGACGGAATATCCACCGCCACAATCAAATCTCCAGAGTTATTAAGGTCGTTAATAATCTGAGCATACAGCCCGGAGAGAGGGCTGGACAGCCCGGTGCCAAACAGGGCATCAATAATGACCGGGGTTTCCTTTAAAAGAGGCCGGTATTTGGTCCAGAGAGCAGGGCTAGTGACAGCTTTGATTTTTATCCCGGTGTTTTTAGCAATTTTGAGATTGACCAGGGCCTCGCCCTTGACTTCTTCTTCCCGGCCAACCAGCAAGACTTCACAGTCAACTCCAACGTTAAAGAGATGGCGGGCAGCCACCAGGCCGTCTCCGCCGTTATTGCCTTTTCCGGCGATGACCAAAACCGGGCAGCCCGGGCCAATCTTGAGCTCATTTGAGAGAAGGCTGGCCACTTCCCGCCCGGCGTTTTCCATTAAAACCAGGCCAGGAATTCCCAGGTCTTCTATCGCCTGCCGGTCTATTTCTCTCATCTGGCTGGCAGTCAGAATTTTCATGGCTGACCTCTTTTCTCAGAAGAAAAATTTTATCATAAAATGGCTGTCCGGATAACAATTAATCTGACAATTTAAAATCGGCTCAACCTTGATTCAATTTTTCTTATATGCTAAATTTATAAAAAGTAAAAAATCAGAAATTGAACTGGAACAAGGAGGTGTTCTATGACTATCAAGGTTGGAATTAACGGCTTTGGAAGAATAGGCCGGAACCTGCTGCGGGCTTCGGCTCACGATCCTGAGATTGAATATCTGGCCGTCAATGATATTACCGATGCTAAGACTTTAGGTCACTTACTAAAGTATGATTCCGTCCTGGGCGGTTTCAAAGAAGATATTCAGACGACCGAAGACGCCATTGTTCTTAACGGGAAAAAGATTAAGGTCCTGGCGGAAAAGGACCTGGCCGGTCTCAAGTGGAAAGACCTGGGGGTAGAAGTGGTAGTTGAATCAACCGGCAAATACACCAAACGCCCTGACGCCATCAGGCACATCGAAATTGGCGGAGCCAGGAAAGTGATTATTTCCGCTCCGGCCACTGACCCGGATATAACCATCGTTATGGGAGTTAATGAAAAAGATTATGATCCGGCCAGGCATCACCTGATCTCCAATGCTTCCTGCACGACTAACTGCTTGGCTCCACTGACCAAAGTCATCCATGAAAAATTCGGCATTGAAAAAGCCTTTATGACCACGGTTCACTCCTACACCAACGACCAGAAAATCCTTGATGCCCCTCATAAGGACTTAAGACGGGCCCGGGCCGCAGCCATCTCGCAAATACCAACCACCACCGGTGCAGCCAAAGCTATCGGCCTGGTCATGCCCGATCTAAAAGGGAAAATAGACGGCATTTCCATCCGGGTGCCAACTCCCAACGTCTCCTTAGTTGATCTGGTGGCCCTGGTCAAAAAACAAACGACGGCAGAAGAAATTAACGCCGCTTTAAAGGCAGCAGCCGGGGGTGAGCTAAAGGGAATTCTTGATTATACCGAAGAACCCTTAGTCTCGGTTGATTTTATGGCCAATCCTAACTCTTCCATTGTTGATGGCCTGTCCACCAAGGTTATTGAAGGCAACCTGGTCAAAGTTTTAGCCTGGTATGACAATGAATGGGGTTATTCCTGCCGCCTGGCTGACCTGATTAAATATGTGATGAAGGCCAAATAAGAGAACCGGAGGACCTGATGAAATTTCTGGAAGATATGGATTATAAGGACAAACTGGTTTTTCTCCGGGTGGATTTCAATGTTCCCTTAGATGAAAACCTCAAGATTAGAGATGAAACCAGGATTCAGGCTTCTCTCCCGACTATTAAATATTTGCTGGAAAAAGGCGCCCGTCTGGTGGTTGCTTCTCATCTGGGCCGGCCCAAGGGTCAATTCAATCCGAAAATGAGCCTCAAACCGGTGGCTGAGCGGTTGCAGCAGCTTTTAGCCGGAACCAGAGTCATCATGGCTCCAGAGGTAATTGGTCCGGAAGTGGAACAGTTGAAAGCTAACCTGAAACCAGGCGAGCTGCTGCTGCTCGAAAACGTCAGATTCTATAAACAGGAAACCGATAATGATCCCGACTTTTCCAAAAAGCTGGCTGAAGGCTGCCAGGTTTTTGTCAACGACGCTTTTGGCTCCTGTCACCGGGCCCATGCCTCGGTCGTCGGGATTACAGCTTACATTCCAGATAAGGTTGCCGGCTTCCTGCTCAAGGAAGAAGTTGAACACCTCAGCCGAATAACCCATCACCCGGAAAAGCCTTATGTGGCTATCCTGGGCGGGGCCAAAATTGAAGATAAGATTCCGGTTCTGGAAAGCCTGGTCAGTCAAGCTGATGTCCTGCTGATTGGCGGGGCGATGGCTTATACTTTCCTTAAGGCTCAGGGCCGGGGGGTCGGAAAATCCCTGGTGGAAGAAGATAAGCTTCAGATTGCAGCCAGCATTATGAAAAAAGCTGAAACCAGCGGAGTGAAATTCATTCTGCCTCTTGACCATATTCTGACCTCAGCCCTTGACAGCCAGGAAATAGCCCTGGTGGCTGATTCTTATCCGCTGCCTGACCAGTTGATGGCGGTTGATATCGGTCCTAAAACGATCGCTGAGTATGAAAAATATATAAAATCGGCCAGAACTATTTTCTGGAACGGTCCTCTGGGGGTCTTTGAGGTCAAAGCCTTTTCTAAAGGAACAGTAGAAATTGCCAGGGCGGTAGCCAGCTCCGGTGCCTTTTCGGTGGTTGGCGGCGGTGATTCGATCGCCGCTATTCATCAGGCCGGGGTGGCTGACCGCATCAGCCATATTTCAACTGGCGGCGGGGCCTCACTTGAATATATTGCCTACGGAACCCTGCCCGGGATTGAAGCTTTGAAATAAGAGCCCCGGGCCAAAATGGGAGTCAGGTCAATGGAAGAACTGGTCAAACCGGTAGTCGCCGGCAACTGGAAAATGTACAAGACCATAAGCGAGGCCCGGGAATTAACGGCCGAGATTGTCAGTCAGGCAGCCGGTTTATCCGGAGCCAGCCTGATTCTTATCCCGCCATTTACCGCTATTCAGGAAGTAAAAAAAACCACCGGTGATAGCCGTGTCAGAGTTGGCGGTCAGGATCTCTTCTGGGAGGAAGAGGGAGCTTTTACCGGTGAAATTTCTCCCTGCCAGTTAAGGGAAGCAGGCTGCGATTTTGTCCTGGTTGGCCATTCAGAAAGAAGACAGATTTTTGGCGAAACCGATGAGATGGTCAGGAAAAAAGTTCTGGCTGCCCTCCGCCATGATCTTATCCCAATTGTCTGCCTCGGGGAAAATCTGGAAGAAAGAAAAAACGGTCAAACCCTGAATAAAATCAAGAACCAGCTGGAAAATAGCCTGTTTGGCCTGCCGGAGGAAGAATTTAAGAGGGTCATTCTGGCTTATGAGCCCATCTGGGCGATAGGAACAGGGCAGAATGCTACTCCAGAACAGGCTGAAGAAGTCCATGGCTATATCCGCCAGTTAATTGCGGACAGATATGGTAAAAGCCTGTCAGCCTGTGCTATAATCCTTTACGGCGGGTCGGTTAAACCGGCCAATGCCTTTTCTTTGATAAAAGAAAAAGATGTTGATGGATTTTTAGTCGGCGGTGCTTCTCTCAATGCCGGGTCCTTTCTGGGCATAGTCAGGGAAGCCAGCCGCCCGAATGAGGGTTAGAAGTGACAACTTTTTTGATTGTTCTCCATGTAATTATCTGTATCGTGCTGATTCTGGCTGTTTTGCTTCAATCGGGCAAGGCGGCTGACCTGGCCGGGGCCTTCGGCGGAGGCGGCAGTCAAACTGCCTTTGGGCCACGGAGCAGCCAGACCATTCTGAGTAAAGTCACCACTATCTGCGCTGTTTTATTTATGTTAACTTCCATTGGCCTATGGATCTTATCCGGTAAAACTTCATCTGTGGCCAAGGATATTCCGGTTCAGCCGGCAGCCACTAAGGCTCAACAGCCGGTTCAAAAGCAGGAACCAGCTAATCCAACAGCTCCGGCTGAAACCAACCAGACCTCTACTCAGACAGAGCAGCCCCAGACCGATCAGACTAAAAAGTAAGCGGAAGCAAGAAGCAACTTATGCCGAAGTGGTGGAATTGGCAGACACGCTAGCTTGAGGGGCTAGTTCCCGCAAAAATGGGAGTAGGGGTTCGAGTCCCCTCTTCGGCATTTCTTTTCTTTATTAAAAAAATAAGAATCAGGCTAATTTAGCCACCCACAAGGCCAGGTCTGTTTCGGGCATGGCTCCTGAGGTTCGTCCCCTTTCGGCGTTATGATGAAAAACAATTAGAGTGGGCACAGCCTGAATGCCAAACCGGCTGGCCAGCCCGGGATATTTATCAATATCAACTTTAACGATCATAACTTCTCCAGCCCGCCGCTTGGCCAGCCGTTCCAGGACTGGAGCCATCAGCTGGCAGGGACGGCAGGTTGGCGAAAAGAAATCGACCAGAACTGGCAGCCCGGAGCGGGAAATCAGGTTAAGGGCCTGCTCAGGTCCAGCTTCCAGGACATCTCCAGGACGGGGCAAAGGGCGGTGACACCGTCCGCAGACAACTTTTTTCTCCTGAGCTTCAGCTGGATAATAATTGGTCTGACCGCAATTAAAGCAACTGACTTTAACCTTTCTTTCATCCATGTTGAATTCACCTCAACTATTTTTTTTATATTTTAGCGGCCAGAGAAATTAAAGACAAGAACAGGCAGGATTCAAAATAAAAGCTCGCCTAAAATTGAGTTGGCTACCAGAAACCGGCCGGGAGGTAGCCTGAGTCTGGAGCCAGTTATCTCCAGACTGCCGCAGGCTGCCAGTTCCCTGATTTTTTCTTCGTAAGGTAAAAAATCCAGGCCAGCATATTCTTCCTTTATCAGTTCCCAGTTAACTCCGGCCGCCAGGCGCAAACCTGACATCAGCTTTTCCTTTAAAGCTGTTTCCTGGCTCAAAACCATATATTCACTCAAATTCATCTGTCCCTTAAGAATAGCTCCAGACCAGAGTTTAAGGTCGGGAACATTTTGCCAGCGGAGGAACTCTAAGTGAGAGGCAGCCGATGGTCCGAAGCCAATGACCGGTTCATATTCCCAGTATTTCAGATTGTGGCGGCAGGCATGACCAGGCCGGGCATAATTGGAAATTTCATATTGTTCATAACCAAGCTGGCCCAGAGCAGCCTGGTAATTCTCATAAGTTCGAGCCAGTTCTTCTTCCGGAACCGGATTTTCTTCCCAGACTTTTTTAAAAGGAACTTCATCCAGTTCTTCCAGCATATAAACTGCCACCTGTTCCGGCCTGGTAATCTTAATCCCCTTGATATTGCCCTCGAACACTGCGGCATCTTCTCCGGGAAGCCCGATCATCAGGTCAAGATTCAGGTTAGTGAATCCGGCTTCTCTGGCCTGGTTGATGACCTCAAAGATGGCGTCCACGGAATGAAGGCGGCCCAGGCTTTTAAGCAGCCAGTCAGAAAAAGACTGAGCTCCAAAGCTCAGGCGATTTACCCCGGCCTGCTTGAACCCCAAAAGCTTCCGGCCAGAGGTTTCTGGATTAAATTCCAGGGTAATTTCTTTAAGATCGCAGTTGAAATTTTTACTCAGGCTGGACAGCAGGCCTTCAATTTCTTCCGGCCTCAAACCTGAAGGTGTCCCGCCGCCAAAATAAACTGTATCAATTTCAAACAGGCCGGATAATTGCTCAGCCACCAGGCTGATTTCCCGCTGGATGCCTGCCAGCCAGAGGAGGTGGTCTTCTTTCTGGCCGGGATAGCTATAAAAATGGCAGTAAGGGCATTTTTTCAGACAGAAAGGATAATGGAAATAGGCGCCAGCCTTCAGATTCTTCTCTTTGATTTTAAGCTTTCCTTTGAGCTGGCCGGGACTTAGAATCATTTCCGTCTGAAACTTTGAAACCTGGATACTCCGCCTGCCCAGCTGGCTGGGGACGATTTTAAATCTGGTGATAGTAACCTATGATAGCATAATAAAGGGCCCGGTCAAAAAAAGTCACCAGCCGGTCATAAAGATCCAGAGCCTGATAAAGGTCAAGAGCGTTGTCCAGCAGGCCTTCCGATTGAATCTTGTGCCAGACCTGTTTCCGTTCCAGACAAAGAGAGAGGAAAATCTCTGGCAGGGTAAAGCCTTCCTGGCGCCTTTTCTCCCCGAGAGCTATCCAGTTGTCCTGCATTTCCTTGGAATCCAGCTTATAGGAAATCCAGCGCCCCAGCTGGCTGTAGACCGCATAGGTGCGGTCATAAACCTCCTTTTCCGGAAACGACTGATAAGTAGCCATATTGGGATTTCTCTTCACTTCCCGCAAATAGGCTAAAGCTAATTCCCGGGCATCCCTTTCAATTAATTCCACCAGTTTCCGGGAAAAAGGACTCAGCTGATTTTCTCTAGCTGTCGAGTCATCCATTTTCCCCTCCCCTTGTAAATTTAATTCCTCCCTCTCAGCTTGTCAAATTATCAGGCCATTTTCCCTTTGGGCAGAAACGCGCCCGGGGAGATTCGAACTCCCGGCCTCAGGATTCGAAGTCCTTCGCTCTATCCAGCTGAGCTACGGGCGCAGGGATTTTTTTTGTTTATTTTATCTTAACTTACTTAACAGGCAACTGCAAATTATCTTCCTTCTTGTTTACCAGGCCTTGGGCTGAAGAATTAAGTTTTTATTTCTTTTTATTTTAGTTTCTACTAAAATACTGATAGCCATCTGGCCTGTTGATGATTAAGGAGGCTGACCTGGAAAAGACTTCCCGCTTGAAACCGGTTAAGAGACAACAGAAGAAGGTTAACAGAACCGGAAAACGTTCTCTGAAGGAGGGGAGGTTTTATCAGAAACTATGGGATCAGGCACCTTGTGCCTGCCACTTTCTAAACACCAAAGGAATCATCACTAACCTCAACCAGACAGAAGCCAGGCTGCTGGGTTATAAAAAAAAGGAGCTGGTCGGCCAGCCAATTTTTAATTTTATTCTCCCGGCAGAGCGGGCCGAAGCTAAAAAAAGATTCGAGCAAACGTTAGCCGGTCAGCCCCTGCCAGAAATCAAAGACAGAATTATGGTTAGAAAGGATGGTTCAAAAATCCAGCTGGCAGTCAATGACCTGATTGAGCGGGATGACCAGGGGAAGCCAACCGGTGTTTATGGCACCATGTTCGATATAACAGATTATAAGAAGATAGAAGCCGACCTGAGGACAACCGAAGAGCGCTATAAGGACCTGGTGGAAAAAGCCGGAATTGCAATTCTCATCGATGATCAGCAGGGAAATTTTATCTACGCCAATAAGAGGTATGCTGAAATTTTTGGCTATCCCGCCGACGAGATAAAAAACTTATCAATTTTTTCAGTGGTTCATCCTGATGACCTGGAGAAAGTCAGGTCCTATCACCGGGGACGTTTGATGGGGAAAAAAGTGCCGGACAGGTATGAATTTAAAGGAACGAAGAAAGATGGCTCCATTATTTATGTCGAAGTCAACAGTGCAGCTATAAAAGAAGATGGGCAGGCGGCTGGAACCAGATCTTACCTCTGGGATATAACTGAACGCAAAAAAGCCGAAGAAACCTTGAGGGAGAGAGAAGGCCTTTATCAAGCCATTGTTGAACATTCGCATGATGGGATTTTATTGATTGATGAGAATTACAGGATTATCTATTCCAACAACGAATTAAACCATAATCTGGATTATTCCTCTGATGAGATTCTGGGTCATGACTTCCGGGACTTTCTGGATGAAGAAAGCCGCCCGCTGGTGGCTGACCATTACCGCCGAAGGCAGAGAGGAGAAAAAGTCCCTCCCCGCTATGAATTTAATGTGGTCAGGAAGGACGGAGTTAAACGAAGAGTAGAAATTAGCTCCGAGGTGATTAAGGATGCGGCCGGTAAAATGAGGACAGTAGCTCAACTCCTGGATATTACTGACCGTAAAAAAGCTGAAGAACTGAATCAGGAGATGATGAAAAATCTGAGGAAAGCACTGGACGGCACCATCAATGTCATCGCTTTGACGGTTGAAGCCCGGGACCCGTTTACTTCCGGGCATCAGCGGAGGGTAGCCGATTTAGCCCGGACCATAGCCACGGAAATGGGATTGTCCAAGGACTCGATTGAAGCCATCAGGTCGGCTGCTATCATACATGACCTGGGCAAAATACATGTTCCGGCTGATATTCTCAATAAGCCCAGCAGTTTGACTGAGATAGAGTTTAACTTCATCAAAGTTCACCCCGAAGTGGCTTACAATATTCTCAAGGATATAGAATTTCCCTGGCCCGTGGCGGAGATTATCTACGAACACCATGAAAGATGGAATGGCTCTGGCTATCCCCGGGGTCTATCCGGTCAGGATATCTTGCTGGAGGCCAGAATTCTGGGGGTAGCTGATGTGGTTGAAGCCATGGCTTCTCACCGCCCCTACCGGCCACCGCTCGGAGTAGAGAAAGCCCTGGAAGAGCTGGTGGCGAACAGTGGCCGGCTTTACGATCCAGAGGTGGTTGAGGCCTGCCTCCGGGTCTTTAAAGAGAAGCACTATATTTTTAAACCTTGAGGCCGATAGCACCCTGACTTTTTCGGACAAGGATATCTGGCCTTCACCCTAAGCTGGCCGCCAGCCAGATCAGTTAACTTTTGGAATCTGGACTGAAATCTTTTTCTAGAAGCTTTAATTTGAGCTCAAAAGGCTCTTCCCAGGTTTTTTTAAAAGCAAAGCCAGCGATGACCCAGATAACTCCTGGCTCCGGTTCAAAAACATAAGGATAGCTAAGCTGACCACCTGGCTGCCTGGCAATAACCACTGGCGCGGACCAGTTAAAGCCATCGTCAGAAAAAGCCAGGCTCAACTCTTCCCGGTACCAGGAAGCCGGCAGCTCAGAATGAAAAGGAGTTGGCCTGGTTTTTGGCCAGATGCAGCCTTCAGGATTAAGCCTGTTCCAGACGAGAACAAAACGGCCGCTTTGAAGTTTGAGGAGATAACCAGGGGAGCTACTGGCCTCAACCACCGATGGCTCGATTTTCCGCCAGTAGCGACCATCCTCCGAGATGGCCTGCCAGAATCGGTCCAGGCTGGTTCGGATAAGCATCAGCAGTCGCCCATCCGGCAGTTCAGCCATAGTCGGTTCAAAAGCCCCATCGTGATGGCCATGTCCGCCTAAATCAATCCAGTTGCTGCGGCTCCAGGAGAGTCCCTCATCGTCAGAATAAAAGGAGCAAACGACCAGCCGTCCTGGATTAGAGACTAAATGCTGGAGAGGCACCACCACCCGGCCAGAATAAGTCTGAATCAGGCCAAAAAAGTTCGGGTTGTAGCCGGAGAGAAGCCTCTGATTATCAACCCAGGTTTTTCCGCCATCCAGACTCCGGATTGACCAGACTTCCAGCTGGCAGTCGCCGGCAGGTTCATTTTTCTCCTGGTCCCAGCTGAATTTCTTACCGTTAAAATTAAGATAAACGAGAATGAGGAAATTGCTTTTTGTGCGGAGAAGATAATAAGAAGCAGGTTCTTTAGAATTGAGGCCCGAGCAAACGAAGACCGGCTCCGACCAGCTGCGGCCACCATCATAACTCAAGTAAAATCCCTTTTCATCAACTGTGGCCAGCGCTTCATCAGCCATCAAAACAAAAGGCCCTTTTTTGGTGATATCGAGAGACTGGCAGGAAGGGTGGACCCGGGCGGATTTATCGGCAGAAAATAAATTCAAAGTGAGGGATAAAATTATCGCGGTGAGAACCAGACCAATCAAAAAGAAATTACGTTTCATCTGATCTGTTATCCTGATTAGAATAATCAAAATCTCCCTGAATTTAAATATAACAAAAACCGGGTTAAAGGAAACAAATTTTTGTTTTTGGCAGCTCTGGCCATTAAAAATCTGTTTTTCTTAACATTTCCCTCGATTGAGTGGTATAGATGATTAGATGGATGAAAGAGAAAAGGAGCTGCTGGACAAAGCCCTGGCCGGAGATGGCTCTGCTTTTGAAGAGCTGGTCTGGCCCTACCGGCAGTCTCTTCTCCATCTGAGTTTCAGGATGACCGGAAACAGGGAAGAAGCTATGGATATTACCCAGGAGGCTTTGCTTAAGTCTTTTCGTTATCTTAGGCGCTTCGAGCCGGAGAAAAGCTTTCGCAACTGGTTGTTTCAGATTGCAGCTAATGAATGCCGTGATTTCTTGAAAAAAACCGGAAAAGAGAAAAAGTACCGGCTGCAAACTGGCAGGAGGAGCAAAAGCCCAGAACTGGATCCAGAAGATAGTAAGGCCCAAATAGATGGCGGATTTGAGCCGGCCCCGGCCCTGAGCTCAGAGCTTAAACTCGATGTCAATAAATGCCTGCAATATCTGAGTCCTAAGGAAAGAGAGGTTTTCATTCTGCGCGACCTTCAGGGATTTAACATCAAGGAGACAGCTTCTACGCTCGGCCTGTCGGCTATCTCTGTCCGGGTTAATCTCAGCTCTGCCCGGAAAAAAATCAGACAGGCCATAGAGGGAGAAAGAATAAAAGCCCCGGGCCAGGGAGGAAAGACATGAGATGCAAGAGTGTTAAAAACAAACTGCCTCTTTATGTCTCGGCTGACCTCAATCGCCGGACAAAAGAAAAAGTTGAGGTCCACTTAGGCAGCTGTCCAGACTGCCAGCAGGAGCTTAAAAGTCTGGAAGAGGCTTTAAGAAGAATAAAAGAGGCGGACTTAGCTCAAAGCCAGAAAATAGCCAGCTGGGATGAAGAAAGCTGGCTGGCTATCAGGGAAGAAATCGGGCTAGCCGCAGTTAACCGCCGGGCCAAACCGGCTCAGACCACCAAAAGGCGAAGAAGATACGCACTGGGGCTGGCCACGGCGGTGGGCATTTTTCTCATAGGTATCCTGGCTTATTTGTTAACCGAGAGGGCCGCGGAAAAGCCACCCGTTACGAACGCCGCCAATCAGGATCTGGTCAGGCCTGAAATAGAGACTCAGCCGGCCAGGATTCAGGCTGAAGTCAGCCGGCTACCAAAAGGACCAGGGCCCCAGGCCAAAAAGGCAGAAATAAGTTCGCCAGTGGGTGAAACGGAACAAGAGCAATCTTTAAGGCAAAAAGAAGGTCTTTCTGGAAAACAGCCGTCAGAGGGAAGACAGGTCGCTCAGACTCAGGCCCCGGTTTCAACAGGAAAAGAGGCATCTCAGGTCTCTGATTTATCATCCGTGAAGACATCTGAACAGCTGGAAGAAAGAATTGAAATGGCTTTTATTCTGCCGGAATCAGGGATTCAGGTCGTCTGGATTCTTGACCGGAATTTTAATTTAGAAGGAGAAAAAAAATGAAAAATATCTTAAGAAAAAGGCTGTGGCTATCATTTCTTCTGGTCAGTTTCCTGTTAATTCCAGTCAATCTTCTGGCTGATTTAAACTCTCAAGCAGGCCAATCAATACCAAACCTGAAAGAGGAAGTGGTCAGGTTGAAATATATTGATGCCGGGTCTATGAAAAATCTTCTGGCTCCTTATACCGGTCCATATACCAGGCTAAGTTCAAGCTCTGGCAACGGTATTCTCGTCATTAGTGATTTACCCGAGAATCTGGAAAAAATCCTGGCGGCTATAAAAGAAATAGATGTCAAACCCAAGGACCTGGCCTTTACCGTCCAGCTTATAGAAGCTTCAGAAACTGGGGAAAAATCAGATCCTGAACTTCAGAGCGATCCGCTAATTAAAGAGCTTCAAAAGCTGCTCAGGTATAAAACCTACCGGTTGCTTGATGCCACTATGTTGAGAGCTATAGACCGACAAACGTCAACAGCTGTTTTTGGGGCTAATGGTCAGTTTTATGTCATTATCTTGCCTGAAACTTCAGAAGGAACTCCTCAGGGTAACATAAGAATTGAAGTTCGGTTGCGCCAGACCAAAGCCAATCAGCTGGTAGTTAAACAGGGAAAAACGGAAGAAGTACCCTGGGTCAAAATTGACCCTGTGGAGTTAATCAACAGTCAGCTGAATCTAAAATCAGGCGAAAGAGCCGTAGTTGGCATCTCCAGGCTGACTTCTGGCGGCGGGTCTCAAGCTGAGAACAATGGACTGATTCTCGTTATCTCCGGAAAAATTCTTGATTGAAAATTAAATTGTCTGATTTTATTTGAGGCCGAAGCGCAGCAACCCCCGGCTGCAACTGCCAGTGCACCTGGTGCAGGAGAAGCAATCAGGCCTTAAAGCTGAGTCCTTAACAATCTCGGCCAGCGCCGGGCAGGGAGCTTTAATCACACAGGCCTGACAGTCGGTGCAGTCATCTTTCTTTTTAATCACCCGGAAAAGAGCAATTTGTTCAACCAGGTTAGTCATCAGGCCAACCGGACAGACTAAGTAACAGAAGGGACGATAGGTAAAAAAGGCAAAGATAATAGTTAAAATAAGCGGCAAAAAGTTGATGAGATTATCAATCAGGGCAGCTGCCCAGCCCCATTCATAGCCATGGAAAGCATTGATATAATCATAAAGCGACAGCGGCACCACCCGGCCGTTAGAAACAGTGTGGATAACGGCCGTCCAGCTCAGAAAAATGAAGGCCAGAAAAATCAGGATCCTGACCGTCTGAGTCAGCCGGAAATTGAGCTTGTGCCTTTTTATTTTCAATTTATCGGCCAGCATGGAGATCAGTTCCTGAAGGGCCCCGACCGGGCAGACCCAGCCGCAAAACAGCTTGGGCCCGATTAAGGTCAGAAATAAAATGACTGCCAGAAAGACCATCATCGGCCGGCCAAAGCCATACAGGATGGACTTGGTCACGGTGCAGACCGGGGAGGGATGCATCGAGAAACCAGAAAAGAACTTAATCCCCAAGTTAGCAGAAACTCCATAGAGGAAAGTCGAAACCAGCAAAATCAGCACTTTCAGCCGGTTGTTCATTTTTCTGGAAAGAAGCAAAATTAGAACCAGTCCGGCGATGATGAGCATGGTCAGGAACTTGGGTCTCATTAAAAACTGAAGAAAGGTGGGCGCAGCCTGACGGCCCTGTCCCCCGCCGCTGCCGGTTCTCTCCTGGGCCAGAGCCAGAACGGGCAGGCTCAATAGACTGGTCAAAAACAACCAGAGACGAAAACGCCGAACGTTTCTTTTTAACATGCTGGTCTTCTCCTTTCCCTGTAATGAGTTTTCTATCATGCCAGAAGAAGGGAAAAAAGTAAAATAGAAAATAAAGAAAATAAGAAGGTTACCAACCCGGCCGGTCGCGTTATAAAAGAATACATTAATGATATAATTAATAGGAAATCTTGAAGCAACAGAGGAAATAAAGCAAAGGAACAGAGCAATATAAACATCAAAGGAGGATAGTAGTTATGAGTCAATTGTTTTCCCCAATTAAAATCCGTGGCCAGGAATTTAAGAATAGAATTTTCATGTCCCCGATGTGTCAGTACTCAGCCAGAGACGGCCGGCCGACTGACTGGCATTTAGTTCATTATGGCAGCCGGGCGGTGGGTGGAGCAGCCTGCCTGATTATGGAAGCTACAGCCGTTTCGCCTGAAGGCCGGATTTCGCCCGATGACTTGGGCCTCTGGTCTGATGATTTTATCCCAGCCTTCCAAAGAGTGACTGATTTTATTAAAGCTCAGAAGACTGTTCCCGGGATTCAGTTAGCCCATGCTGGCCGCAAGGCGTCAATTTATGCACCCTGGAAGGGGGAGGGGCCACTCAGGCCTGAAGACGGAGCCTGGACGGTCATTGCCCCCTCAGCTGTTCCCTTTGATCACGGCTTCCCCGTTCCGGTTGAAATGTCGCTTGAAGATATCAAGCTTATCAAGAGAAAGTTCATCCAAGCCGCAATTAGAGCTGTCCAGGCTGGCTTTGAGCTGATCGAAATTCACCAGGCCCATGGTTATTTAATTCATCAATTTTTATCTCCTCTGTCCAATAAGAGAGCCGATAGCTATGGGGGCAGCCTGGAAAACAGATGCCGGTTGGCTCTGGAGATAGCTAAAGGAATCAGAGATAATATTCCTGACAGCCTGCCTCTTCTGGTCAGATTGTCCTTAACCGACTGGGTTGAAAGCGGCTGGGACCTTGAACAATCCATCTATTTAGCCCGGGGTCTCCAAGAAGCCGGGGTGGATTTAATAGATTGCTCATCCGGTGGCAATGTTCCCGAGGCTAAAATTCCAGCCGGACCAGGCTATCAACTGCCTTTCTCGGAGCGAATAAAAAAAGAAGTGAAGATTCTGACCGGCGGAGTCGGATTTATCACTTCACCCGAGCAGGCCGAAACTGTGATCCGGAGCGGACAGGCTGATGTTGTCCTGCTGGCCAGAGAAATTCTGCGTCATCCCTACTGGCCGCTGGAAGCTGCTAAAAGGTTAAAGGCTGAAATTGATTGGCCCAGACAATATCTAAGAGCCAAAACTGGCTAAAAATTTTTTTTATTAATTCATTTATATCTTTTTTTCCTTAGTATTAAGTTGTAAAATTTCTGGCAGGTTAACCAATGGCTAAAACCCAAACACCGCTGCCGGTTTCCTACTGGGAGCTTCAAAAAAAACAAAAGGCTATTTCCACTTTTCTGTTTTTTCTGCTTTTTATCTTTTATTTAGTTGCTTTTGGCTTGTTGCTGGCGGTCATTCTTCTGGGCCTGCAGGTTTTCCTGCCGGGCTCGAATCCTTTTTCCTCTACGAATTCAGCTCTGTCTGCAGCCGTCCTCATTTTAGTAGCGGCAGTGGTCACTGTTATTAACTTTGGCCAGGCCAGAAAGACTGGGTCCAACTATATCCTGAGTAACCTCCGGGCCTACCCGCCAGACCCTGATGACCGCTACCATCTGAGTTTTATTAACGTATCTGAAGAGATGAAAATTTCCGCCGGGCTTCCCCGCCTTAAGACTTATGTTATCCCTTCGGTCAACATTAATTCGCTCTCGCTTTTCGATCAGGACAATACTCCAGCCATAGCTGTAACCGAAGGGCTGCTGGCTGAAGCCAGCCGCGACGAACTCCAGGCGGTAGCCGCGCATGAAGCTGCTCATATCCAGAAGGGCGACACTTTTCTTTTGACTCTGATCTGTTCTCTGACCGCTTTCTATGAACAGTTTTTAGATTCGCTGGAAAAAGAACCAGAAGATTATCAGCACTTCCAGCTCTCCCGCTCCGGCCACCAGGCCAGCCCGGCTCCTTTAGCTTATGTGGCCAGTTCAATCTCCTTTCTCTTGATTAAATTTTTTACCATGCTGGTTTCGCAGAACCGGGAGCTGCTGGCTGATGCCACCGCCGTTGAATTAAGCCGGGATCCTGCTGCTCTGGCCAGGGTTATTTATAAAGCCTGGATAGCCAATTCTTACCTGGGAGATACCTCTATACTGACGCCTCTTTTTTTGGTCCCACCAGACTCAAAAGAGACCACAGATAGCCGCTGGAGCCGGCTGTTCAGTACTCATCCACCCGTAGAAAAAAGGCTGAGTCTGCTGGCCGGGATGACTCACCGGACGGTAGAAGAAATAAAAAATGAGGTCAGACAGCAAGAAAAGCTAAGAGAAAATAGCCGCCAGGTCATCAAAGCTTCGCTGGAAGGTGATTACCCGGAAAGGGAAAAAGCTATCTTAAATTTAAAAGAACAGGCCGAGATTGAGCTCCACCAAGCTGAGGTCTGGGAAATAAAACAGGCCGGAGGACAATGGATTGGGCCTTTTACCCTGGGGGCCCTGGTTTCCCAGCCGTCTTTCAGCCCGGCTATCAGGGTTAGAAACCTTAAAGAAAACCGCCAGGGCCGGGCCCTGGAATTTCCTCAAATCAGATTTGCCCTCTATCGCCAGGCCAAAAATCAGCCAGTTGAGCCGGCCTTAGCCAATCGCTGTCCGGCCTGCCAGACCGGGCTCCAGGAGTCTTTTTACGAAGGAGTTCAGATCAAAACCTGTCCGGCCTGCTCCGGCCAGTTGATCAGAATGGCTGACATTGAAAAAGTCCTGGCCCGGCAGGAATATGATTTTTCGCCAGCTCTTAAAGAGAAAGCCAGCCTTTATCAGGAAGCACTGTTAAACCCGGGCCAAAGGGCCTTAATTTTTCCCAAAAAGAAGCCTCTCCCCTGCCCGGCTTGTGGACTTCAACTGGTGGTTAAACCTTTTAATTACTATTATGTTTTCCCTGTCTATAAATGCTATCGATGCCAGTTGATCTGGTTTGAGCCTGATGAACTGGAAATCCTTCAGATTCTTTTCCAGAACCGGGATCATTAAGGTCAAAGCCTTTCCGTCCGGGCAGATTCCCGGGTGAAGTTCAGGGCATTTCTGTATCAGCCGCGCTCATCTCCGCCTGAAAAAAAGATAACTGTCAGGGCAGGGGGAATTTCATCTGGAGATTCACCTCTAAGGGTGATTGAAGATGAGAAACCGAAGTGAGATACCATAAGTGCATTGGCCGAAATCCCAGTTTGGGGTTAATTTTTGAAAGAGGGTAAGACCATGACAAAAAACAAAATCCTGTTGATAGACTTTGACAACGAGTTCCTGAAATTTCTGAGCCGGGCCCTAAGCCAGGAAGGGTATGAAATCCAGACAGCAACTGATGGCCTGGCCGGCTTTGAAAAATTTTCTGAGTTTCAACCGGATCTGGTCATCATGGAAGCGATGCTGCCCAAATTCCACGGTTTTGAACTCTGTTCACGCATTACCTCCCATCCGACTAAAAAAGCACCGGTTATAATCGTCACCGGTATTTACAAAGATTCTGTTTATAAAACCGAGGCTTTAAAAAGCCTGGGAGCTTCAGCCTTTTTGGAAAAGCCATTGAATCTCGAAACCCTGCTGACCAGGGTTTATGAGCTGATCGGTAAGCCAGAGGTCAAAAAACATCAGGTTAAGACTGAAGAAGATAAAGACCTGGATGAGCTATTGAAACAAGCTCTGGCTTCCGCTTACACTCCTGCTCAATCTTCACCAGCTGGCAAACCAGTGGAAAAAATTCCCAGAAGAGAAGAAATTAGAAAGACACCACCCACCCCCCAGGATGATGAAATAGACCTGATTTTGAAATCAAAACTTAAAGGCCTGATTTCAACTTCAGAAGAAAAAGCAGCGCCAGCCACCGTTCACCACGCCCCGGCTTCAGCCCCGCCTAAAAAGGCTGAAGCCCCCAGGCCTGAACCGGCGACTCAAACCAAAAAGCCGGAACCAGCTGTAAGTCAAGCCTCAGCCGGAAGCCAGACTGTCAAAAGGCCGGTTGAAAAAGAAGCAAAGACTACCGGTCTCAGTCAAACCATTAGACCTGAGCCAAGAGCTCCCCAGAAATCTGATCAGCCCAGAACTAATCCTCCGGCGGCGGCCAGTTTCGAAGAGACCTCCAGGCCAGCACCGGCTGCCGTTAATCCTTTTAAGGCTTACACCGAAAGCAACGGGAAAAAGAGTACCAGGAAGAGTCCGGCCAAATATATTGGCCTGGCGGCCTCGGCCCTGGCCGTCATCGGGCTGGTTGCCTTTTTAACTTTGAACAAGAAAAAAACTCCAGAATTTTCTGGCCAGCCGGCCAACCAGACAGCTGCCCTGCAAACAGCTGGAGCTGATCAGAACCAGAGCCTGCCAGTTCAAGACAATCTTAGTAAGGAAGAAGATATAAATAAAGAAATCGAAAAACAGATGGCCGAATACCGCAGTCAGCAGGCCCGGGCAGATAAAAATGCTCCCTCTGCCGCCAATCAGAACCTGAAAGGCAGCCCGGCCGGCCGGACTTCTAATAAACCGGTGGCTATTCCGGCTGCACCTATTATTCCTGAGGAAACACCAAAAATAGAGGTAAATATGGAGAGCAGACAACAAACCACAGTTCCAGCTCAATCTAATCCAGCTCCAGGGACCTCCGTTCAACCTGAAGAAACAAAAGTAAACAGTGAAGAGCCTCCGGTCACAGCCAGTCAGGACAATCAGGCCAAAACTGAAGACCAGCCGGTTAGCCTGGCCAGCCAGAGGGCTAAGCCAGGGGAAGTCTTTCCCCTTTCTGCCGTTGATGTCGAACCAAAAGTAGTTAAGAGTATAGACCCCATCTACCCCGAAGTTGACCGACGGGCCGGCGTCAGGGGTAATATTATCGTCAACGCCCTGATTTCAGAAAATGGCGATGTCCTGGAGGCGGTGGTAATTAGGGGAATCGGTGGCTCAGTCACTTTAGAGAAAGAGGCCGTTTCGGCCGTCAAAAAATGGAAGTTCTTGCCAGCCGAAAAAGATGGTGTTAAAGTAAAGGTTTGGAAACCAATTACCATTGGTTTCGGTTTAAATAAATAGACCGGAGAGAAGTAAGGAGTCAAAAGATGGGCATCTCGAAAGATCAAGAAGAGCTTTATAAGAAGACTCTGGAAGATGTGCGCAGCCAGCTTTCAGATATTGACGCCGAGGTAGAAAAAGAGCTGCAGCGGGTCAGACAAACACTGGCACAACTGCAGGAGCAGAAAAAATCATTGAAGATGGTTTATGAAGGAATTGCCAAGCTCCTCGGAATCGAAAGTGATCTGGAAGACGACTCGGCCGAGACTAGCATCCCAAAGATGTAATCATTGGTATAGAAGCAACCTGGCCAGAGCCTCACCTTTCTTTCGATTGACCCTTAAAACCGAGAGGGAAAAGGGTTTTGTCTTGCCAAATAGCTCTGTTTAGGGTATTTTTATACTTTAAATTTTACCCTGGATACCCAGATGTTTATGCTTATTGGCTTTCTGATCGGGTTCTTTGCAGCTGTTCCGGTTGGCCCGGTTAATATTTACATTGTCTCTCAGACTCTCAAAAGAGACTTTTTTCATGGGATGATGGCCGGGTTATCTACGGCCCTGCTTGACCTGACTTTTTGTTTAGTTTCTCTGATTGGTTTCTTTCATATTTCTCTAAATCTTTCAGATTACAGTTTCTGGCTTAAACTGGCGGCCGGAGCTATTCTTTTGTTTCTTGGCTTGAAATTATTTCACGACGCCAGGGCTTTTAAGCTCAATACCGAAAAAAATGGTCCGGTGACCAAAACTGCCCGGCCTCTCTTCGGGGTAATTCTGTTGTATGTCTCCAATCCTTCTCTCTACGCTTTCTGGATTGGAGTGGCCGGGGCGGTGACTGCTCATGGCCTGCTTAAGAACGGATTCTGGCCAGCCATCTTTTTCTCTCTGTCCTGCGGCCTGGGCGCTCTCCTCTGGTACTTCTTTTTGGTCAGGCTGGTTTCTCATCATCAAACCAGATTTCAACAGACAACCTTTAAGAAACTATTCATTATTCTCGGGCTCCTTTTGATCGGCTTTGCCATCTTCACCTTTATTTCAGCCTTTGCCAATATTAGACTGGCTGGCCAGGCGCTTTGAGTTGCCGCTGGATAAAAATAGTTTTTTTCCAGTCATCTTTCTGCTAATATCCTAATCTTATGGATGGGGAGTTAATTCTACCAAAAGATACCGAGGTTTCCAGGCCGGAGTTTATCTTACTTAAGGCTTCAGCCGGGACTGGTAAGACTCATGCTCTGACTTTAAGGTTTGCTCAGTTTTTACTCTCAGATAAAATCAGCGACAACCTGCTCAACCAGATTCTGGCCATCACCTTCACCCATAATGCGGCCAATGAGATGAAGGACAGAATAATTGGCTGGCTCAAAGCCACCTATTTTGCCCAGGACGCCGGACGGCTGAAGCAGATAAAAGAGCTGGTCAGCCTGCCGGAAGAAGCTTTTCCCGGACGGGCAGAAGAAAAACTGGAACATCTTTTTGACCATTACAGTGACTTTCAGGTCACCACCATTGACAGCTTTATGACCGATGTTTTTAAGTCTTCGGCCATAGAGATGGGGTTCAGTCCTGACTTTGACCTGACCCTCAATATTGCTCCGGTTATTAACTACGCTTTCTACCGCTATTTAAGAAACATTACAGCTGAATCAGAAGATGGGAAGTTACTGCTCAAGATTACGGACAGCCTCGGAGAAATGAAAGGCAGCGATAAAGCTTTCCTCTGGAATCCAGGTGACGAAATTCTCCAGACCTTTGCTCAGTTCTACCGGAAACTCGAAGCTCTTTACCGTCAGCCTGAAATTGATGATCCACAAGAATTTGAGCTGGAGCTCAAGAAAGCAGAAAGTGACTGGCGCGATTCTCTGCAGAAATTGCGCCAGCTGTTGATAAATACTCCTCTGGACAAAGCTGAGCGCTCGGCGATCTGGCGGCGTTTGAAGTCAGATAATATAAGAGACTGGTTTGACTGCTCGTTTAAGACTTTCCCTGTTAAGCCAGCTAAATCACCTGCTCTCCAGCTGAGGTTTGAGAAAGTCGGACAGGGCCTGGAAGAGTTTCAAAAAAAGTTAAACCAGTATAAAAGGCTCTATGCCGCTTCTTATTTTCAACCTCATCTTCAGGTTTATCACCGGCTCCTCGACAATCTTGATTTTATAAAGAAAGAAAGGGATCTGGTTTTTCTGGACGATATCAACCGCCATCTGGCTGATTACCTTAACACCGGTGTTGTGCCTGATATCTATCTCTGCTTGGGCGGCCAGATTTATCATTTTCTGATTGACGAGTTTCAGGATACTTCCCCTATTCAATGGAAGAATCTGCTCCCGCTCATTGACAATGCCCTTTCCGAGGGAGGAAGTTTATTCATTGTCGGCGACACCAAGCAGGCTATTTATGGCTTCCGGGAAGCAGATTACCAGATTATGGTCAGCTATATTGAGGGGCAAAATAAATTTCCAGCGGTCAAAACGAAACTCAAGGAACTCGAGATCAACCGCCGCAGCCGTCAAGCTATTCTTAACTTTGTTTCCAGCCTTTTCCCCAGAGGTATTAAGGACCTGAACGCCGGCCAGGATAACCAGAAAATGGCTGAAAAGATAGAGGCCTGGAAGAAAGCCGCCAAAAGCAGCGGCCTGAATGACTTTAAATGCCAGGGAGTTGATGACCGGGCAGAAGGGGGCGAGGACATTTTCCCTGGCTATGTAGAAATGGAGTTTTTCCAGCCTCCCAAAAAATCAAATAGAAAAGGCGAAAAAGCCGAAGATACCGGTGAAGAACTGCAATCCGGGTCAGAAGCAGAAGAAGAGACCGAGGGGGAAGATTCAGCCCTCAAAAAAAGAGTCCAGGAACTTGTGGCCGATCTTCAAAAGCGCGGCTACGACCTCCCGGAGATAACCATTTTAGCCTACAAAAATGAGACGGTGGCCAGAGCCGCCTCCTGGTTAAATGAGAAACAGATCCCTTTTGTTACCTTTTCTTCACTTGATATCAGACAGCGGCCGATTATCAAAGAAATTCTGGCCCTTCTTCAATTTCTTGATTTTCCACTCGATAATTTAAATTTCTCCACTTTTCTTCTGGGCAGTCTCTTCCAGAACAAGCTCCGGGCTGATGGCCAGTCAGAACAAGAAGGAGAAAAACTGGCAGAGTTTATCCTGGAAACCAGGCTGAGCAGCGGCCAGAAAGATTATCCCCTTTACACTTATTTCAAGCAAAAATATCAGAATCTCTGGGAGTCATACTTTGAGTCTCTTTACAGGACAGTTGGTTATTTGCCTCTTTATGATCTGGTCAGCGAAATTTACCGCACTTTTTCTGTTTTTGATCCTGCCCTCACCGGTGATGAGCAATCTGCGCTGATCAAACTCCTGGAAGTTATAAAAAAATTTGAGGGCGAGGGTGGAAGTAATCTCAGGGATTTTATCCGCTTTTCCGGGGAAGAGACAGAGGACAATTCGGTCTGGACAGTGGATGTGCCCGAAAGTATTAAGGCGGTCAGGATTATGACCATCCATAAAGCCAAGGGGCTTGAGTCTCCGGTGGTCATTTTGCTTCTTTATTCCGAAAAAGACCTGCCTATTCCTTTTTTCCTGAAAGAAGAAGAGACCGGTCAGGGACCAGCCCGGGTAAAAGTTCTTAAGCTTTCCAAAGACATTATTTCCGGCGATGAAGAACTAAATAGAATCTATGAAGAAGCTACTCAGAAGGAACTGGTCAATCGCTTGAATACCTTTTATGTCGCCCTGACCAGAGCTAAAGAAGAGTTTTATATTTTAGGGCAGCGTGGCCAGAACTTAGCTTTCCCTTTTAATTTTCTAAAATGCTTAGGTTTTTCACTCGATGATAAATATCAATCAGCTGAAGAGAAGCCGGCCAGAAAAGCCGGCCGCCGGCCCGGCCGGATTGAAGCTGCTACTCCACCTCTGGACTTTGTTTATCAAACTCAGGACAGATTCCATCTTGTCAAAAATCTTCCTCATTACCGCCAGGAGCGGCGGGGCGAGTTGATTCATGCCATCCTCCAGAAAATTGATTTTCTGGAAGATAACCCCGAAGAGCAACTGGTAAAGATCATCGCTGACCGGGCCTTCCGGAAATATCAGCCGGAAGAAAAGGCAGAGGCCAGAAAATCTCTCCTTGAGTTTTTAAAGAGACCGGACGTGGCTGAATTTTTCAGACCGCAACCGGGGCGGGAAGTAAGGACTGAAGCTGAAATGGTGAACAGACGGGGCGAACTTTACCGGACCGACCGGCTGCTCATTGAGCCTGAGGTCATCTCCATCATTGATTTTAAAACGGGGCAGTTACCTGATGAGGCTATTAAAAAAAGTCAGGCCGGGCAGGTAAAAAATTATAAGACAATTCTCGAAGAAATATATCCAGGCCGGAAAGTCAGAGGCTGGCTTCTTTATATTGATTCCGGTGAACTGGAGGAAGTTCTTTGAAAGTGACCATTGTGCCGGCCGGCGTTAATCTCATTGCTCTCTTAGCCAGGCATTTATCTGCTTCCTCAACTGATTTCAGCCGCACCCTGGTCGTTTTCCCGGAGCAGAGGCCGGGCCATTACTTGAGGAAAACTCTGGGCGAAATGACCGGCCATAGTTTCCTGCCACCCTCCATTTATTCTCTGGATGAGTTTATTGATTTCCTTTACAGCCGCTTTCTCCGGAGAGATGAACCTCTGCTTGAAACGGTGGAGGCGGTCAGCCTCTTATCTGATTTAAATCAGAGCAGCCCCGGGCATTCTTTTTCCGGGCAGAAAAAGTCTGAACTGACTTTTGATGAGTTTTTCCCCATCGGCCATAAGATTTTTCAGGACCTCGAAGAACTCAAAATGGGACAAATAACCCCGGATAAGTTTCTGGCCGTCGACGAGCTGGCCGGTGAAAAAATTCCGGAGAAGACCAGAGCCAGACTGCAGAAAATGTCTTATTTTTATGAGCATTTTTACCGGGAGGTGGAGCACCGCAGCTTTTCCACCCGGGCCAGCCGGCTGGAAAAGGTTCTGGAAAAAATTGAACCTGACTGGTTTAGTTCCCTGGACGAAGTTATTCTGGCCGGTTTTTACCTTTTGACCGCTGCCGAATTTGAACTGCTCAATAAAGTGCTGGAGGCCGAAAAAACCCGGTTGTTTATTCTCAAGGGAACTGCTTTTGAGGAAATGCTTAAAAAAATTAGAGCCGACCGGTCAGAGATAGAAGAAATTGACGAACCGGAAGAAAAGCCTGAGCCTGAGCTTGAATTCTGTCAGAGCCCGGACAGCCATGGCCAGCTTTTCGCCCTAAATAATCTTCTTGAGGATAAGATTTCCCGGCCGGCGGAGCTAAATGAAAAACAGGTCATTGTTCTCCCGGCAGTTGAAACTCTGATTCCGGTTGTTGAACAAACCCTGGCCCGGTTGCCCGAGACCAGTTACAATATTTCTGTCGGTTACCCCCTGACCAGAACCCCGCTCTATAATTTCTTTGATTCTCTTTTTAAACTGCTGGAAACGGCTGAAGAAGATGAGTCGGGCGGAGCTTCGGCGCCGAGGCCGGAAGAAAGGTACAGGCTTTATGTCCCCGACTATCTTAATTTTGTGCTTCATCCTTATACCAAAAATATCTATTTCCCGGCGATACCCAGGACAGCCGAACACACCAGAATACTGTTTCACCTTATGGAAAATAATTTTAACCAGAAAAAAGGCAGGCTTTTCTGGTCGCTCAGGGAAATGACTGAGGATCCTGATCTTAAGGACAGCCTGGAAAAATACGCCGGTGAAAATCCAGAGTTTCCGCGGAGCTCTCAATTCATTGAGCACCTTCGTTCGATACATCAGCAGACTATTATTCCCTTGCTGAGTTTCGAAAATATCAATGATTTTGCCGTCAAATTAATTGGCCTGCTGGATTTTATTTCAGAGGAAAGTACCGCTCCTCTCCATGTTATGTTTGAGCCTTATGCTCGGGCTTTTTACCAGCAGCTGGAAATCTTCCAGAGCCAGCTTCTTACCAGCCAGAAATTCAGCCAGCGCTCCGGCTATTTTCAACTTTTCCGCCGCCTGATTTCCGGGGCCCGGGTCCGCTTTCCAGGTACACCGCTTCGCGGCCTGCAGATCCTTGGTTTCTGGGAAACACGCTGCCTCCACTTTGATGAAGTTTATCTTCTCGATATGAATGATGATGTCCTGCCCGGGACGAGCAAAGTTGACTCGCTTCTGCCCGCACCTTTAAGAAAGACTCTGGGCCTTCCCGATTATGAAGGTCTGGAGAAAAGAATTGAATATTATCTCAGCCTGTTAGTAGCCGGAGCCAGGAAAGTTCATTATTTCTTTGCCGAAAATGATGAAAAACAGAAAAGCCGCTATGTGGAAAAAGCCATCTGGAAAAAGCAAAAGGCAGAAAAAGAGACAGACGAAAATAAATATATTAAGAAAGTCAGCTACCGCCTGGCTTTACAGATGCCAAACCCGCCTGATATCCCTAAAACAAAAAAAATCCTCAGCTATCTCGATAATCTGACCTTCAGTGCCTCGAGCTTGAATACCTATCTGAAGTGTCCGGTTGAGTTTTTCTATGCCCATGTTCTTGGGCTGAGTGAAAAAGAAGAACTAACTGAATCCTTAGAAAGAGATGAAATTGGCACGTTAGTCCATGCCATTTTAAGACAGTATTTCTGGCCTGACCTGAAGAAAAGACTGCCGCCTGAGCCAGATACCGCCAGGTTAAAAAAACTGATTGATGACGAATTCAGCCAGCGGCGTTATCCCTCGCCCCTGACTGGCAGTTTCTTTTTGATGAGAAAACAGATAGAACAGCATTTAGAGGAATTTCTCCATGACTACCAGCCAAGAGTAGTCAACGATCTGGCTTCCTGCGGCCTGAGTCTGACCCTGCTGGAGCTGGAAAAAGATTTTAAACTCGATTATGAGCTGGGCCAAAGAACCTTTCATCTCAAGGGAAAGATTGACCGGATAGAAAAGCGCGGTGAGTCTGTTTGCCTTCTCGATTATAAAACTTCAGCCAGCGACCAGAGCCAGCTGATTAACTTTAATAAGCTCGAGATTGGAGATCGAACCACCTGGCCACAGTCTATTAAGAGTTTGCAGTTGCCTTTTTATCAGCTTCTGGTCCAGGCCCCATACAATTCGCCACCGGAAGATATTTATTCAGCGGTTATTATTCTGGGCAAGAACCGCCTCAGCCAGAAGATTGAATATTCGCCGCTTAAAGCCAGAACCAGAAAGAAGCCCGGGGACCAAGAAGGGAAAATTTTCCCGCTATCGGAATCGGATGAAGAGAAGTCAACCCGACAGGACAATTACCGGTTGATAAAAGAGGTAATTGACCGGCTGCTCCTCGAGGTGGTTGATGGCAGCCAGCCTTTTTCGGCCAAATTCAAGGCCGAAGATAGTTGCTCCTATTGTCCTTTTACCAGCTTTTGCGGCCAGTAAATTAAAAACCGGTAAACTTTTTTTAGCGGATTTCCGTCTAACATTAAAATAAAGAAAAGGAAAAACTAAGAAATGATAAAATTTTTATTATGGTTGATTTTATTCGTGCTGTGCTGGCCGCTGGCTCTGGTTGCTCTGATTCTATATCCAATAGTCTGGCTTCTGTCTCTGCCTTTCCGCTTGCTGGGCATTACCGTCAAAGCCGTTTTTGACCTGCTTAAAGCGATTTTGACCCTGCCTGCCCGTTGCCTGAAAAAGCTGGCCGCTTAAGAATTCTTCTGCCCTTTTTGACCAGGGGAAAAAACTTGTTTGGACCTGAATCCGAACCATTAGCTTTGTCCCTTCAGCTGGGATAAAATTAAGAGCCATGGAACTCAGAATAGAAAAAATAGTTTATCCTGGACGGTCGCTTGGCCTTTACCAGGGGCAGGTTGTCTTTACCGATGAAGGCTTGCCGGGCGAACTGATCAGAGCCGAAATTGTAGCCGGGAGAAAAAACTTTCTTGAGGCAAACACCGTGGAGATTATTGAACCGGCACCTCATCGAATCGAACCGCGCTGCTCTCATTACCGCGCCTGCTCTCCCTATCAGATCATGACTTATGAGCTTGAAACTAAAGTCAAATCCGGCGAGCTGGCTGAAATTCTCAGCCGTTTTAAGATTCCATACCCTCCAGCCGGTGGGAAATTGCCTGATCTCGTTCCTTCACCTCAAATCTACGGTTACCGAAACAAAATCAAGCTGGCTGTGGTCTGGGACACCCCGCAGCCATTTCTGGCCTATCATGAACCAGGTTCTCAAACTGACCTGCTGCCGGTTGAAAACTGCGCTCTGGTCAGTAGCGAAGCAAACTCCTTACTCTCTGAGTTTAAAGAATTAATCCAGGCCTTTCGCCTTCCAGCCATCACCCAGGTTGAAATTCGCCAGAGTTTTTCTTCCGGCGCACTTCTGGCCATCCTTTATAGTGAAAACAAACAGGGCTTGACTGAAGCGGCCAGCAGATGGCTGCCCAGGTTGAAGGCCCATCCCGGCCTGACAGGTGTCGCCGGCCTGCTCAATCACCACTCCGGGATCAGGCCTGTTTCTATTTATGGCCAGCTCGATCTGGAGGAAAGACTCGAAAAAGTTAACCTGCACTATGGCCCGGAATGCTTTTTCCAGGTTAATCCGCCTCAGTTACTTAAAGTGGCCGGGGAACTTAAGACCTGGCTTAAGGAGGGCAAGCCGGCCCGCCTTCTCGATCTATATGCCGGGGTTGGTACCTTTGGTCTTCTTCTTTCTGACCTGGCTTCAGAGGTTCTGGCTGTTGAATCAGGTGATGAAAATATTTTTTACCTTAAAGAGAATCTTAAATTAAATCAAGCCGATAAGATCCGGCTGGCGGCTGGCCGGGTGGAGAAGAGACTAAAAGAAATTGTCAGCTTTAGGCCAGACACAGCCCTGGTTGATCCTCCTCGTCAGGGTCTTGAGCCGGAGCTTATTGCCACTCTAAAAAAGATTCCCGTCCGCTCCATCTTTTATCTGTCGTGCAACCCGGCTACCCTGGCTCGTGATTTAAACCGGCTTCGGCCAGAATTTGAGCCTCAAACCATCAGAGCTTTTGATTTTTTTCCCAGAACGCCGCACCTGGAAGTATTAAGCCGCCTCCGGCGGGCAGATTAATTCCGGCCGCTCACCTTTTTTAGCTGCTTATTGAAATTTTCCAGCCAGCTGGCCACAGGCGGCAGTAATGTCTATCCCTTTTGATTGCCTGATGGTCACCCTGACTTTTCTTTCTTCCAGCCATTTTTGAAACCGCTCGACATCTTCTTTCGCTGGCGGCTGCCATTTAAAGCCCGCAACCGGACTGTAGGCGATGAGATTTACTTTAGCTTTTAGCCGGCGCGAAATGGCGGCCAGGGCCTCGGCGTCGTAGAGTGAATCATTAACACCGCCGATTACTATATACTCGAGAGTGAGCTGACGACCACCAGCTTTTAGATAATCTTCGGCCGCCTTAATTAGCTCCTCTAAGGGATATTTTTTGTTGACCGGCATCAGTTTGCTTCTTTTTTCCTCAATCGCACTGTGAATGGATAGCGACAGGTTAATCTGCAACTCAAAGTTCATCAGCTTCTTTAAAGCCGGTATCAGACCGACTGTAGAAATAGTTATCCGCCTGGCTCCGATGGCCAGCCCGTGCTGGTCGTTTAGAATTCTGATGGCTTTAAGCACATTATCCAGATTATCCAGCGGTTCTCCCATACCCATCAGCACCAGGTTAGTTGGTTGATGACCATAGTTATATTTGAGGTTTAAAACCTGCGAAACAATTTCTCCGGCCTCCAGATTCCGCTTAAAACCATGGAGCCCGCTGGCACAAAAAGCACAATGGAATTTGCAGCCGACCTGGGTGGAAAGGCAAAAGGTCTGCCGCTTTCCGGCCGGGATCATGACGGTCTCAATAAAATTGCCATCCAGAAGCTCAAAAAGATATTTGATCGTCCCGTCCTTAGAGCTCGCTTTCTCTTTTAGCTTAAGCGGGTTAATTATAAAATCCGCCTCCAACTGCTGCCTCAACTCGAGCGGCAAATCAGTAAATTCGGACGCCTGGCTCTTCCCTGCTTGATAAACCCACCTGAAAATCTGACCAGCCCGGTATGAGGGTTGTCCGGTCTGGCGGAGATAGGCTTCGAGCTCGGCCCGGTTTAAGGAGGTTAAAAGTCCTTTATCGCTCATCAGGCTATTCCTTCTAAAGACCCTTTAAGTTTAAGGAAATTCAAGCCGGCCAGCAAGATTCCGGGTCGGTTTTCTTAGCCCTTCTATTTCTTCTTCTTACTTTTTTTACTTTTTTTACTTTAGAAATTGGCTGAATATTTTACCCACAGCTGGCCGGCCAGCTGCCAGTAATCAGCCACCGCCTGACCGGCCTGCTGCTGGCAGTAACTGGTGAGAAACTCTCTGGCTTTTTCTGGATCTTCCTGATAAAGCTTCAGAGCCTCGGCTTCAATCGCCGCCTGCTGCTCAAAAGCCTTATCCTCAAGTTGCCTCCAGATCTGGGCTGCTTCTTCTTTCATTTCCTGATAGCGGAAAGTAACGAGTTTACTGACTGTTCTAAATGCCCACCAGGCACAATCGCGGCGATAAGCTCCGCGGCCATCTATTTCATAGGAAGCAGGCATATTTTTTATCCCGGCATAGAAAGGCAGATGAGGCGTGGTGGCTGGATTATCATAGCCGAGCCAGACAATCCCGCCGATAGCCGGCGGCAGCCATTTTCTCGACTGGGTAATCTGCAGATAAGTGGCGGTTGGAGAACAGATGGTCCTTTCCCGTTTTAGCCGCAAAAGTTCCCGCCAGTCAGCACTCATAAAAGGATTGGCTACCGGGCTTTTCACAACCTGATTCTTTCTGTTAACCGTCAGCAGGCTGGCCGTCAGATCATATTCGGTCCCTTCATAAGTGTCGCGGAAGATTTCAAGTAAATTTTTGACAGTCACTTTTTTTTCGGGTTTAACTGAAAAAGGGTAATTTTCGGCATTGGGGTCAAGTTTAAGAGAAGGAGCCAGCAGGCTCAGGACCCGCCATTCTCTCCGCCGGCAATAGAGGCTGTATCTTGATTCCGGAGCATAGGCATAGCAAAACTCAAAAGGCTGGCCGCTTTCTTCTTTCCACCAGCCAAATTCTTTGGCCAGGCTCAGGACGTTGGCCGAAGCCAGAAAATAGTCTTTATTTTTCAGGTCAAGCTGCCGCAGGCGGCTGGCATTAGCTGAAACCCCGATCTCCTCATCGGGAATTCTTTGGGCTGCCCAAACGGCCCCCTTCCGGCCTTTACCCGGGCCATAAATTTCAAATAACCAGACCTCATCCGGATCAGCTAAAGTCAGACATTCGCCCCAGTCATTATAGCCGTATTTTCTGGTGAGTTCGTCAGCTATCTTAATGGCTTCCCTGGCTGTTCTGGCCCGCTCCAGCATCAACCGTAAAAGTTCCGGGGCATCGAGCAAACCTTCATCGCTTTTAAGCTCGGGCCGGCCGCCAATAGTTGTCTCGCCGGCAGCCAGCTGCCATTCGTTCATAAAAGGGTAAGCAGCATTGAAGTAGGCATAGGTCTCAGCTACCTGGGGTATCTCGCCAACTGCCAGGCGGTTTGGATCGTCAAAACTTTCGAGCCTTTTGGGCTCAAAATAGACTTCGGCCTTTTCTCCGGGCTGATGTTTCTGGCGCGGGACAATATTGATCCAGGTCCGATCGCTATTGCTGTCACAGGAATGGGAGGTCATGGTCGAACCATCAGTTGAGGCCAGCCGTCCGACGATAATACTGGTGCAGGAATCAAATTCCAGACTGACCGGCTCTGGCCGGGTTGTCGGCTCTTTCTGATCAAAAACCTCCCCGCCGGTTAAAGAAATGACTAAAATCAAGCCCAGGCCAGAAGCCAGCACCCATTTTAAATAGCTTAAAAGCTTAAGTTTTGATCCTGAGGTTTTCATTTTTTCTCCTGCCAGCCAGAGTTAGCCGGCCAAAATAAAAGGGGCTTGCTGTCTTCGAGCAAGCCCCTGAAGATCATCTTTTGCCGCCGCTCTAAGGCCAAACTGAAATCCCGGAACGACTATTTAGCTTTGGCTTCGAATTTAGCCAGCAAATCTGAGACCGCCTCTTTATGAACCATAAAGGTCAGCATTTTCAGTTTGACAAAATCATCTCTGAACAGTTCATAACCTTTATAAGGCCCCCGGTGAGCACCGGCCCCGGAATCCTTAATTAAGAACCAGGTATGGTCCCCCTGCCTGGTCATTCCCACGCAGTGAATGGCATGATCGTCAGTCGAGGTGCGATTGTAAAATCTGAATTCCCGGCTATCCTGATTAATAAGAGCAGGTAACATATCAAAGCTGGGGACAATGGCCAGGCCTTCATCACCGCTAATTCCCGGTTCGGAAACATCTCCACCAAAAGCCACGGAATAACCCTTTTCTAAAGAATTAACAATTGCCTGATAAAATTCATCGAGAGGAACATTATAATAATCCTCATTGTGCCACCAGTTATCAGGCACCTTGTACTCACCTTTGGTGTAAAAAGGTACATATTTAAAGGACATGAAGCAGACATAATCGTCAAGCGGGAGCTGGAGCACTTTTTCGAGATAATCCTTCGGGGTCATTGACTGGCCATTAACTTCGACCGTAGCTGGAGGTTCGCCCAGATATTTATTGAGGATCAGTTTGACGTAGTCAACAGCTTTTTCTTCATCCCAGTATTCATTCTTCTGACAGAAAGCCAGATAGTTCTGAATTTCATCAAACAGCTTGGAATGATCATGTTCAGTCTGTCCCGGCATAAGCCCGGTATAGGCGCTTTCCGGCAGGGCTCCATACTGTTTCATCATGGCCGTCACCGCATTGGATTCTGAGCCCTCACCCAGGGCGGACTTGCCTTTTTCCCGGATAAAGCGGCGGGCTTTTTCCACATACTGCCAGTAAACGGTATACATCTCTGATAATTTGATTTCGCCGCGGCCCAGCCTTTTCAGTTCAGATTCCAGAAAAGAAGTGGTAGCGAAACACCAGCAGGTTCCGGTCCGGTATTGTTTGACCGGTGGAAGGTGGAAAACCTGCTGAAAGTCAGTCACCGCCGCCGGATGGTTGATGGCGGAAAAATCAATGGACAGATATTCTCTCTTCTGCCCGTTAAATTCCCGGCTTTTGTAAATGGCTTCATCCAGAGTCTGGACTTCCTGCTGGCCGATTTGAAGAACTGTTTTCTGCACAGTCGGAGCCGGTGTCTCCTGTTTCTGGCCCTGACAGCTAAATGACCAGAGAAGCGAAAAAACAACTACCAACACCAGCAGTAACTGTTTTAATTTTATATTCATTTATTCCTCCAAAAAATATTTTCTTATAGCATAATTCAACTGCTTCCGTTAATTCAACAAAAATAAAAAAGGGTGGTTTGACGGCTGGACGCTTATCTGCTATAAACCATTATTCAACCGGCGGGTTTTAATCTGATTAACCAGACAGGTCAGTAGATTAAAGAGCCATGAACACAATTCAATATTCGGGCGAATGGTTAGCTTTAGCTTCGGCTGTGGTCTGGGCCATAGCTGTAATCCTCTTCAGGAAAAGCAGCCTGACCATTCATCCTATCGGTCTTAATCTGGGCAAAAACCTCCTGGCTCTTATCCTGATTGTTCTGACCAGTCTGATAACCGGGGCCAGCTTCTGGCCGGCAGTACCTGCCAGGACCACCTGGTTACTGCTGTTGAGCGGTTTCCTGGGCATTGCTTTATCGGATACTCTTTTTCTCTGGACCCTGAAGCTGCTGGGAGCCAGCCTGACCGCCATCGTCGACAGCGTTTATACTCCCTTTGTCATTATTCTGTCTTTTGTTTTCTTAGGTGAGCGGCTCAACTGGCAGCAGCTGGCTGGAGTTGCCCTGATTGTTCTGGCCATAATTATTATTACCAGAAGTCAATCTGATAACCCTGATGGACCGGCCCCCCGCCGCCACTTCATCCTGGGTCTAATCCTGGGGAATGTAGCCATGGCTCTGGTAGCGGTGGCGGTCATTATCATCAAGCCCGTTTTAAACGAGGTGCCGGTTGTCTGGGCGACCGGGATCAGATTAGCCGGGGGAACTCTGCCTTTGCTCTTCCTGCCTCTCTTCCCTCAGTTCAGATCTATGTTTAGGCCGCTCTTGAAGCCAAATAACTGGAAAAATCTGGCTCCGGCCTCTTTCC